>ENA-UOJP01000077-UOJP01000077.1-human-gut-metagenome-genome-assembly--contig:-C102-NODE-77-length-211682-cov-66.062681_pt1 | contig 211682 bp, 197 predicted proteins | sample MGYA00242353_ERZ723900 | MGnify/ENA metagenome assembly ERZ723900 | reverse complement strand
CTGCGTGATCTGTTTGCAACTTGGTGATGTTGCTGTTTTTTCACTCTGTGCGCAGTACTTTCTGAACGTGCGAGGTGGGGGTGGTATCACTACCCTCGGAGCGTTCCACACGTTTCGGAAACCCTGCGTGGCCGGGGTTTAAAACGGCAAACTTTGCCGCTTTTGGGGCTTGGCCGGGGGCGCTCTCGAAGAACGCAGAAAGCCTTCGGAACAGCGATGCGCTCATGCGCGTCGCTGTTCCGAGGCGTCGCGGCCCCGCTGGGCTGCGTGATCTTTTTGCAATTTGGTGATGTTGCTGTTTTTTCACTCTGTGCGCAGCACTTTCTGAACGTGCGAGGTGAGGGTGGTATCACTACCCTCGGTGCGCTTTGTGTGCTGTTGAAATACCGGACGGCCGCTTGTCAAAACGGCTCATTTGCCGTTTTCTGAGGTCAGGTGGGCGTAGTTCCCCGCACGATTCCTATTTTCTTGCGAATACACAGAATTTTCTGTTGGCAGTTCCAGTTGCAAACGCTTTTGCGTTATGGTACGATAAGTTCAGCAAATATGAATTTAGCCAGTTCAAATTTTTCTTTCCCATATGATAATAATAGCTTCTATCACGCTGTTCTCCGGCAGGTTTATCTTTTACGAACAATCTCCATCCTTTCTGCAAACTTCATAGAATTTGCAGAACAGGCAACAATGCAAAACTTTTTATCTCCAATCGACTTCCACATCCAATAATATAATCTGTGCATAATGGGAAGCTGTTTTTCCTCTGTCCTGACACCGATTGTTCACGTATCAATTAATAGTTTTCTTTTCTTACTTCAAAGAAAGCTTTTGGATGTTTACATACGGGGCAGACCTCAGGGGCCTTGGTTCCTACCACGATATGTCCGCAGTTACGGCACTCCCACATGGTAACGCCGCTCTTTTCAAAGACCTTCATTGCTTCCACGTTGCTCAACAGCTTGCGGTAACGCTCCTCATGCATCTTCTCAATGGCAGCTACGCCACGGAATTGTTCAGCCAGATCATGGAATCCTTCCTCATCAGCTTCACGAGCCATGCGGTCATACATATCCGTCCATTCGGCGTTCTCGCCTTCAGCAGCATGGAGCAGGTTTTCGGCGGTATCGTCCAGCTCGCCCAGAGCTTTGAACCACAGTTTGGCGTGCTCCTTCTCGTTCTCTGCGGTATGCAGGAACAGAGCGGCGATCTGCTCGTAGCCGGCTTTTTTGGCTACGGAAGCAAAGTAAGTATACTTGTTGCGGGCCTGAGATTCTCCAGCAAAAGCTTCCCACAGATTCTTCTCGGTCTTGGTACCTGCATAGGGATTTTTTGCAGGAGCCGCAGCATCCTCAATTTTCACAAACTTGTCGGCAGGCTGCTTGCAGATGGGGCACTTAAAATCAGGTGTCATAGGGCCTTCGTGAATGTAACCGCAGACTGTGCATTTCCATTTTTCCATTTTGTTTTCTCCTTTTTGTTTTAATATTTTACTTTTATCCTCATATGAGGTGTGTAACATTTCTTCAGCCATTTCGCTAAGAGGCTCTCCGTAAAACTCTTCATAGATTCTTTTGATATCCGGGTTTTCATGACTTTTTCTGATAGTCATTGATTTATCTTTGGTATAAAGACTTTGAATTCTTGCCTTTCTAACCTCATCCTTATCCTTCAGAAGATCCTTTGGCTGGCCTCCTCCACCTATACATCCGCCAGGACATGTCATTACCTCTATAAAGTGGTAATGCTTTTCCCCTTTTTTTATCTGCTCAATTACTTTGCCTGCATTAGCAGTTCCATGTATTACAGCAACATTTACATCCAAATCACCAATTTTTAAACTCGCTTCTCTAACACCTTCATAACCTCTTACTGGCACTAAGTTCAAAAGCTGTTCTGGAGATTTTTCTTTTGTAATAAATTCATATGCACTTCGAAGAGCTGCCTCCATAACACCACCGGTATTACCAAAGATAACGCCTGCTCCTGATGCATTTCCCATAAAATCATCGTAATCACTATCGGGAAGATTGTCTAATTTGATGCCTTCTTCTTTTGCCCATTTTGCAAGTTCTCTTGTGGTAATAACATAATCCATATCATGAAGGCCTTCTATACCAAGATACTTTGAAGCAGCATTCATTTCATCTCTTCGAATTTCATATTTCTTAGCAGTGCATGGTGTAAGTGCAACATTTACAATGCTTTTCGGATTAATACCTTTCTTCTTTGCAAAATAGGTTTTAATGGATGGCCCTTGCATGCCGATTGGACTTTTGGCTGTAGAAAGATTAGACATCATTTCTGGATAATATATTTCTACATATTTAACCCATGCTGGGCAACAACTGGTAAATTGCGGAAGCGATCCAGTATTTTTTGTAAGTCTTTCAACTAGTTCACTAGCTTCTTCAACAATTGTTAAATCGGCAGCAAAGTTGGTATCAAGGACAAAATCAACACCAAGCTTTCTAAGTAGTGCCACCATCTTTTCCTGAACAAAGCTACCAGCTGGCATACCAAACTCTTCGCCAAGTGCAACTCTTACAGATGGAGAAGTGCTAACAATGACAACTTTTTCTGGATTATTTATGGCTTCCTTTACATAGTGATATTCATACTTTTCAGTAATGCTATCTACCGGACATACATTTGCACACTGCCCACAATTTATGCACACTGCGTGTCCATCGGTCTGTTCAAAAGTATATGTGCCATGTACACCTATTTGATTGGTACATATCTCTTTGCACATTCCACATTTGATACATTTCTCTTCTAGACGAACAATACTGGGATTGTCTTCCTCAATAGGAACTCTTACATTAAGTGGTAAATGATTCATAAAATTAACCTCCTTAGTTTACGGCTGCCTGATTCCGGGAATTCACGGTGTATTTTTAAACATTTCCCTCCATTGATAAGAGCAGCATGGCGTATGTTTCTTCTTTACCCTTTCGGATCTTCCCAAATTTTCTCCTGTATACTTCCCAATCAATTTGATAACTTCCGATTTGTTGCTCAATTTTCGTATTCAAATTATACCATAAAACTTGTGAACAATTCAACCGCAACTTTGGACTATATGAGAAAAGTCCGAACAGTTTTCTGCCCGACCTTCCTCGCTCAATCGTAAATCAATTCTGCTCTGGAGGTCAACGGTATTCGGCTGGACTGCGCCAACGACGAGGTCGTCGAGGTCGGTCTGGCTGTCGCCTCCGGCGCGATGGACTACGAGGCGCTGTTGGCGTGGGTGCGGGCGCACCGCGCTTGACCCACTTTTGACCCAGAATCCGAAAAAAGCGGGCAGGGCTGGACGGAAACAACGGAAAATCCGCCGAGCGAACTGTGGCAAAAAGCACAAATCGGAGCCGAAATGACTCCGATTTGCCCGTGAGACAACCTACGGACCAGAAGGCCGGGGGTTCGAATCCCTCATGGTGTGCCAAAAAGACCCGAAACCGTAAGGTTTCGGGTCTTTTTGTTTGCATAAGTTGTTGTTTTCTCCCACTGCTTTTTTCTGACCCAAACGCTGACCCCAACGGGAGCGGATAGCGGAAAGCATCAGACAGCACGGGATAGGATATTGCCCATCGTCTGGGCGGCTTTGAGTTGGGCGTCGGTGGTGACGTGGGCGTAGGTGTCCAGCGTGAACCCCGCCGAGTAGTGACCGAGCATCGAGGAGACGGTTTTTACATCCACGCCGTTTTGCAGCGCCATGGTGGCGAAGGTGTGGCGCAGGTCGTGAAAGCGGATGCGGGGCAGCCCCGCCCGTTTCAGCACCCGCTGGAGCATGTGCAGGACGCTGTCCGGGGACATGGGGCCTCCGGTGGGCGATGGGAATACCCATTCGCTGTTGCCCGTTTTTCTTCTTTGTTGCATCAGAACGTCTATCGCATCCGCCGACAGGGGCAGTGTGCGGTAGGCGTTTTTCGTTTTCAGCGGTGCCTCGACCACTTTGCCATTCTGCCGTGAAATTGCCCGTTGGATTTTCAGCACACCACGGTCGAGGTCGATGTCCGTCCACTTCAGCCCCAGCAGTTCGCCGCGCCTAAGTCCGGTGGCAAGGTCAAGGTAGTAGAGCTCGTACACGCCGCTGTCCCTGGCCTCGCGGAAGAAGGCGCTGAGTTGGTCGGCGGTCAGCGTTTTCATCTCCTTGTGCTCCACCTTCGGCAAGGCGCAGCCCTGCGTTGGATTTTTCGTGACAAGACACTGTTCGATGGCGAGGTTGTATGCCGAGCAGATCATCTGGTGGATGTTGCGGACGGTCTTGGGCGCCAACCCTTTTGGCTTTTTCTTGGCCTCAATGCGGTCTACCCGGCCACCGTCCAACAGGTGTTTGTAGAACCGCTGCAAGTCCAGAGAAGTGAGGTCTGCCAGCGGAATGCTGCCGATCTGCGGCTTGATGTGGTTTTTCAGAAAGCCTTGTGAGGTTTTGTAGGTCGATGGGCGCAGCTTGATTTTCGCGTAGTTTTCCATCCAGACCTCCAGCCATGTTCCCACGGTGTAAGTTTTCGCTTTGCCGTAGTCGATTCCCACGTTTTCCTCGATGGCTTTTTTCAGTTTTTCTTTCACCTCTGCTTGCGTCTTGCCGAGGACATTCTTGATGATGGCCTTGCCGGTTTCCGGATCGTGACCGACGGTGTAGCGCCCCTCCCAGCGGCCATCCTTTCGCTTGCGGATGTTCCCCTCGCCGTTTGCTCGTCGCTTTGGCATGATATCAGCCCCTTTCGCAACGAACAATACCGTAACCAAGGGAACAAAGCTACCCGAAAGTCGAACTGTTATCAGAAAGTTATCATTTGCACCTCGGAGCCGTGCCGCCTTATCTTTGACTATTGCGGCGCAATTTCTGCGCTGCCGGGGGACGTTCTTCTTTTGTTACAGCGGTGCGATTTTTGGACGGTCAAGAAGCCCTTTCCATTGACTACAGCGGCGCAAAATATGCACACTTTCCTCCGAAAATTGCCGCTATGCAGAAGTCACTTTTTTGAGTGGTTGAAAACAGAAAATTCCTCAACCGCCTGCGGAACAGTCACCTTGAAAAGTCCGCTGTCACAGGCTTTTTCGTGCCTGACGTTCACCCAAGACTGCGAAAACGCCTCGCAAGGTGCACCTTAGACTGCGGTTCCAAAACCTCGGAAAGCCCCGCACTGCGGGGCTTTGTGGGCGGGCTGCGGGCGCTTGCGACTGCGGCCCTTTATCTTGTGCTTTTATCGAACGGCCTTTCCTATCCTAAAATCCGGCTTAAAAAGTTCGGTTTTTTGCCCAAACCCATTCCCGCAAATATCGCCAAAAAGTTACCGCCACAACGCTGTTTCAAATCGCTTTTTAGCGCTTTTTTCAACTTTTCGCACAAATGGCTCACGTTTGCTTTCGTGGGCGAAAGCGGGTACACACGCCACCCCAGCCCTGAACCGCGCACACAGCGGCTTACACGCCGAAACATGGGCGTTTCGGATGGGGGTGGTATCATTACCCTCGATACGAGCTGCACGTTCACGAATATCCCCGGGCCGGGTGTCAGAACGGCAAACTTTGCCGCTTTTGGGTCTTGGTCGGAGGCGCTCCCAAAGAACGCAGAGAGCCTTCGGGACAGCGATGCGCTTATGCGCGTCGCTGTCCCGAAGGCGTCGCGGCCCCGCTGGGCCGCGTGATCCAGTGAGTGCGCTATGGATTATGTGGTAAGCATGATTTGTTACGCATCGGCCGCCTCGCTATCGGTGGTTTCCACTCACTGCTATCGTCAAATCTTCTGTATTCCATCGTAAAGCACTCCTTGCGTTTCGATTTTTCCTGTGGTATTTTTATCATAGTACTTGCTCTTGGCTTTCTGTCAAGACGCATTTGAAAATTTTGAGGGTTTTGTGTACCTAATCGGGCGGGGGAGAGATGTTCAGTCTACCCATCTTTGCACTGCTCACGTTGACTCTGTCAATGTGTTACACGATTCAGATCATGAATTTTGCGTTCTCCTGCTATACTCAACGATGAGTACAGAAGTGAAATGCATATCTCTGGATATTTGTTAATAGGGAAGAAGCAGAAAGCAGAGGATCAAAAGAGTAACAATGAAAAGCAATAACGGATTTCACAAATACGTGCCGTCCATGCTACTGTTCCTGCTGTTTGAAGCAGTAGCGGCCACGCTGTGGCTCACAAAGAACAATTTATTCTACCTGCTGAATTTCAGCTACATCGGAGCCTGCCTTGGACTCGGAACGGCACTCTTTACCGCCGGGAAGCGCTATGCCCGCCATTTCGTGCAGCTGGCGGTGGGCAGCTATATGCTGCTCTACCTCGGCGTCATCTCCCGCGAGAATATGCAGATCGGGGGCTTCTGGTACTATCTGTTTCTCGGCGTTTTTGAAGCGGCGACTATTCACTATGCAGTGGCAAAAATATTTGGCCCGCTGCTGTTCGGGCGAGGCTGGTGCGGCTATGCCTGCTGGACGGCCATGGTGCTGGATTTTCTGCCCTACAAGCAGCCGCAGAAGCCACGTGGGGAAAAACTGGGCGTTCTGCGCTATGTAATGTTCGTCCTGTCACTGGCACTGGTTTCGGGGCTGTTTCTGATGAAAGTTGCGCACTTGGAGCAAATCATGTTTTGGCTGTTCCTCGCCGGAAACGCGCTCTATTACCTTGCGGGCACTGCGCTGGCCTTTGTCTTCAAGGATAACCGGGCGTTCTGCAAGTATCTGTGTCCTATCACGGTATTCCTCAAGCCTATGAGTCACTTTTCTCTGCTGCGCGTCCACTGCGACGAGGAGAAGTGCGTCCACTGCGGCAAGTGCCTGCGGATCTGCCCGATGAATGTGGAGGTCAACAAGGAATCCCGCAAGCGGAAAAACGGAACGGAGTGTATTCTCTGCTACGAGTGCACAAAGGCCTGTCCCACAAAGGCGCTGCATTGATCTCCCGCCACCCCTGCCACAGAACAACGGAGCTTTCGCGTAAGCGAAAGCTCCGTTGTTCTTATCTGCCGGTAGAGCGTGACTTGAAACACGGTGCCGTTCGCTGCGGAGCTGAATGCCAAAATTTCCCCGCCCGGCTTTCTGCCAGTTCCTTGGCTGCTTATGAATGCAGAAAGCGAGTATCTGCATCCTGCTCTACATGGTGCTGGCGACCAGCTTGAAAAAAGCCTATGTTCGTCACCACGGCGAGCTGCTGTAAGAGAAGGTACACAATGAACCGGAAGAATATTTGGATGGCGCTGTTCGGAACAGTGGGCTTGTTCGGACTCAACATGGGGTTTTTGGGTGTCCATGGCGGCGGTCACGCTGACCATGGTCGTGATGAATGTAGCCTTTTTGGGCATGAAGCCCCGGAAGAAAGTGACCGAAGAGATCAAAAACGCTTGACCGGGCGGCAGCATGGACAATTTATCTTGTGCCTTTATCGAACGGCTTTCCCTATTCAAAAATTTGGCTTAAAAAGTTCGATTTTTCGCCAATAGACACTCCCGCAAATATCGCCCAAAAGTTACCGTCACAACGCTGTTTCAAACCGCTTTTCATCTCGCTTTTTAACTTCTCGCACAAACGCCCCACGTTCGCTTTCACGGGCGAAAGTGCGTACACACTCACCTTTGCCAACAGGATCGCACACAAGGGCACACGCGGCGAAACGTGTGTGCCCCTATCGTCTTGTATGTTAAATAGGTCACGACTTGCAGGGCGGTTGCTTTTTGCGCGAACTCCAGATAAAGCCTATTCTTTGGTTCCTAATGTGCAGTTTTTGCGCTCCGGTGTTAAAATATAAAAGCGCCCAAATATTACAGTTGGAAACACACGCAAGGACCTGTTATAATTTTTATAAAATATCTTTCATCCCTTTGGGTACTCTCGTTCGTTATACTGACAGAAAAGGCGGTGAGGCAGTGGAATATAGCAACCACGAACTGGTGCGCGGGATCAAAAGCGGAGATAAGAGCGCACTGGAGCTTTTGGTTCGCCGCTGGTATCCGCGAATTTACGGATAGCCTTTGGAAGGCTCAACGTTATCCGTCGAATGAAATGGCATCGAATCGCCGACGAGGGCGGTGTTCACTTATTCAACCTTTCTGCTGCAAGAGGAGCTCCGCAAGGGGGATGTGGAAGTTCTTTTCCCACAGAGACTGCGCTCCACAGATATCGTAACCCCTCCAAAAATCCTTTCGTTCCTCGTAGCGGCGCGAAATCGGCACATTCTCATAAATGAACACATCGTCGGGCAATACACTGTATTCTTCAGATGTTCTTTTCAGCAGAAGCGCAGTCCCTGCCGCCAGCTTTCGCAGTGCAACGGCGATTACTGGGATCGCATCCTCGCCGATCTGTTCAACGGCGGTAACAAGCAAATGAGAATAGAGTTTGATCGACAGCATTTCAAAGCCGTCCTTCCCGGAAAGGAAAAGCTCCGGTCTGCGGTCAGGCTCCCGATGGTCTTTGTCGAATTCGGCAAAGCACTTTACTCGAAGCTCCGCCGGCAAGTCTGCCGGACGTAGGATCACACGGAATGAGCAGTATTCGTCGTTCTCCTGCGTTTGCGTGCGGGCAAGATTTACGCTTGTATACCCGTAGCCGTATTCACTGTAGCAGGCGGGGTGAAATTCCTCACAATAAATGCGTCCTATCTCCTTCTGCCCGTGGCTCTCCCATATCGCGGCCATAGGACAGAACAGCGTGTGTGAAATACGCTCCTGCGGTGAAAGCGTCTGCAATTCACGCTTGAAACGCGGGTCAGAAGGGAGGTCGGGATAAAGCGAAAACAGATTCTTCATATTGATCTTTGCGCCAATGCTCAGATGCTTTTCCCGCAGCGTTGCACCCCTGTCTCTGCCAAAGCGCCGTGCAGCTTCGCGAACAGCGATCTCGCCGCGCAAGCCGAATTCACGGAGCAGCTCCTGCCCCATATAACCGAACATCATCGTATAGATATCGCCAAGGTTCATAATGCAGTGTTCCTTCATCGTATACACAGTTACCACCTCATTCTGCGCAGGCAGCCGCTTTGTCATACCTTGCCGCAAGCGGCGCGGCTACGGTTTTCATAAAAAGAGCGCATGCCTCTTCTGCCGAAAGTCTGTCCCATAGCGTGGATGGTTCGCGCAACGAGAACGGAAAGGCGCTTTCCAGCAGTCTCCTGTCACACGGGATCCCGCGGCGGAATGCGATATCCTCAAGCATAGCCTCGCTCTCCTTCTCAAATCGGCGGAGCGCGTTGGCGTAAAGCTGAGCGCCTTCCTTTCCGAAGGCTTCATCCAGTTCCTTCCAGATAAACACGCAAAGAAGAACGGCCTTTTCCTGCATATAATCGGCGAAGGAGATCGAGGCCGCCCCCTCCGGCACGGCTTTTTTTTCAAAGGCCGTACAGCGCTGCTGCGCATCAAGATTTGCCGGACGAAGATAGGCAGCAAATTGGCAGCACATATCCCGCTTATCGGACAGGGTCATGCTCAAATGGAACTGTCCCTTTCCCCCTGTGTAACCGCTGAGGAAGGACTTCATATATTCTTCACAATAAAAAAGACTGTATGCTTCGGCGTTGTTCGCTTTCCAATAGTTGGACATGGGGCAGGTGAATTGATCCCACAGACGAACCTCCCTGGTCTGCGTATAAGTGGTCGCTACAGAGCGGGGATCGCAAACAGCGCCCCGACCGCTTTGAAAGAAGGCGTTCAGATCCGTGCTGATCCCGGACCGTTCATAATCCCGCCGTTGCTGTTCTCCTTGCCAGTATCCAACGCTGCCGACGGCTCTTCGGATGACCGCCTCGCCCTCCACTTTATATTTTTCGCAGATCGTTCGGCAAAATGAGGTGTAGAGCGGATTCCAAAAATCCTGTCGATCCTGTAAAGGAAGTTCTTCCGTGCTGTACATGATATGGCTCCTGTCATTGTTGATAGTATTTTGCTCCAGCGAGAGCAACAGAATTACGCTGATCGCTTGCGACACCGAGTCCGTTAAGGCAAGCCCTTTTTGTCAAAATGTAAAAAAAAACGAAAAAATATGGGTCAATATGACAAAATGAGAAAAACAGCGCTGGCGGTATCTTGAAATTAGATTTCAGTTATCTATTTTGCAGATCATGCAAAATAGCGGGTAACAGAATTGATCACTTCATTTGACAGCTGACTCATGATATAATCCTCTCTCTTGAACCAGATGATCTCGGAGGTGATATCACAGTTGGCCAGCTTGAGAGTCCGATAGTTTGCGTAGTTGCTCGGGAGCCCGGTGTCCAACACGTCGAACGGATAAGCGGAATTGAGATAATAGCAGGATGTGTTGGAAAGGATCTCATACAGAGCGGAGCGCGAGGACACTACGAAACGGCTCCCTTTGTTGGAAAGATGAAGCCGGTCGTATATGTCGGCGTAGGGCCCCGAGTCCATGTTTGAGTACATTACCGGCGGTAGCTCCCGAAGCTCAGCGGCGCTGACGAAATCGCTCTCCCGGTGATAGAGCGGATTCTGCTCTCCGACGGTAACGGCGATGCTGAGACTTGCTATGTCGAAATGCTGCAATTTGCGGGCACGCAATTGCTTTAGGTAGGCATTCTTATAGCAGCTCCATACGCGCACGATCCCGATCTCCGCCGCCTGACTGTCGACGAGGTCTGCAACATTGTTTTCGTGATCCTCGAACTGCTCGATTCGAATACCGATGCTGCGATAACGCTCAAACAGCTCTGCACAGATGCGGCTGAGGAAATAGTAACCAGAGCTGGCGACGGAAAGCGAGAATTCGTGTTGCACAAAATCCCGCCGGATCAGGCTGTCGAGCTGTACAAGCTGCGCCTGAATGGATGAGATATAGGATACGAAGGTGTGCCCGAAGGGGGTCAGCGCAACACCGCGGTTGCTGCGCACGAAAATGTCGTGCCCGATCTCCTTTTCCAATCCCGCAATAGCGGTGGATACCACAGATTGAGAGATAAACAGGTCGGCGGCAGCCTTGTTGATCGACCCTGTTTTTGCCACAGCTACTACATATTTTAGCTGATTGAAAGTCATAGTACAACCTCTCTTGCTATAGTTTTTTCGGTATATCAGTTATCTGGATTATATTCTGGTCAAATCAAGAAGTCAACTGCTATGATACTTACAGGTGCAAACGACGCACAAATAATAAGGAGGGAAACACACAATATGGAAAAAAAGACACTATCTTTTGGCAGCTCACTGGTAGCAGTGATCCTGTCACTGGGAACGATCATCGTCGGTAAGCTCTGGCTGTCCCTGAATACCACCATTGTTCTTCTGCTTTCTGCCACAGTGGTCTCCTGCTTTGTTGTTCTGAAGGGCGTAAAGTGGTCTGATATCGAGGCGGAGATCTCCGCGGGCATCAAGGGCATGGGAACTCCCATTGTCGTCCTGCTTGAAACGGGCATCCTCGTCGGCGTGTGGATGGCTTGCGGTACGATCCCGATGATGATGGATTGGGGCCTCAAGCTGATCAGCCCGAAGATCTTCCTGCTTGTCACCTGCCTGATCTGCACGATCATGTCGGTCGTTTCCGGTACGAGTTGGGGCACGCTGGCCACGGCAGGCGTCGCTCTTCTGGGCGTTGGTATCGGTCTCGGCATTCCCGTTCCCATGACCTGCGGCGCGATCGTCGTCGGCTCTTTCTTCGGCGATAAAATGTCCCCGCTGTCCGACTCTACCATCGTGGCGGCGGCCTCCTGCGAGGTCCCCCTGATGGAGCACATCCGCCATATGCTTTGGAGCACGACCCCCGCATATCTGGTGAGCATTATCGTTTATGTGGTCCTTGGCTTCCGCTTTGACGGCGTGATTGGCGGCGAGCAGTATGAATCTCTGCTCAACGGCCTTGCCAGCACGTTTAACTTCAATGTGCTGCTGCTCATTCCCCCCATCGTGGTATTTGCGCTGGTGCTGTCGAAGAAACCTGCGCTTCCCGCTTTCGCGGCAGGCATTGCCTCTGCCATCGTTCTCGGCATGATCTTCCAGGGTCAGGGCTTTGCCGAGCTCTGCGGGGTCATGGCAAACGGCTGCAAGATCGACTCCGGCAACGACCTCGTCAATACGCTTATCCAGCGCGGCGGTATGAATAGTATGCTGTCTACCGTCTCCATCGTTATCGGCGCTGCCGTGTTTGCCGCGCCCATCCGCGCTTCCGGCGCTGCGCAGATCCTCTTCGGCAAGGTGGAGGAGATCGCAAAAACCCCGGGCCGCTTTGCCGCTGCCTGCTACATCATCCACCCCATCTTCCAGTTGGTCGCCGTTACGTATTACGTTACCTATCCCGTTATGGGCAGCTTCTGCGCGCCGGTCTATGATAAGTTCGGACTGTCCCGCGCCAATTTGACGCGTACCTTCGAGGACTCCGGCACCGTGATCGCACCGCTGATCCCCTGGGGTATGGCGGGCTCCTACATTACGGCGCAGCTTGGCGTTGTCCCGAGCGAGTACTGGCAGTATATGCCCATGTGCTATATGTGCATCGTGTTCGGTATTATCCTCAGCCTGACCGGGATCGGTGTGAAGAAAGCGGACGGAACGTATGTTCGCCCGATCCTCTGGCAGAAGAAGTCTGCTAAGGCCGCTAAGTAAAAAATAGGGGAGTGCCTGCGCTGGGATGTATCCGGCGCAGCACTTTCCTCTCCGGAACAGGAAGGACTGCCAATATGAAAGAGACTATTCTCAGCAGGATCTCGGGCTGGATCGATGAAAACAGCGCGATCCTTGCTGATGCAAATAATGCAATATGGGAATTCGCCGAAACCGCCTTCAATGAAAAATGCTCCAGCGCATATCTCAAGCAGGTGCTGGAACAGTATGGTTTCCGCATCCTCCCCGGCGCCGCGGGTGTTCCGACATCCTTTGTCGCCGAATGGGGGTGCGGAAAGCCGGTGATCGGCCTGATCTCCGAATATGACGCGCTGGATGGACTTTCTCAGGATCGATGCACGGAGCGCCGTCCCGTTCGCGACGGTGCTCCCGGTCACGCCTGCGGTCATTGCACGTTGGGCGCCGCCGTGCTGGGTGCGGCACTGTCGCTCAAAACCGTAATGGAACAGGACGGGCTTCCCGGTACGCTCCGCTTTTACGGCTGCCCGGCGGAGGAAACTGTGGAAGGAAAGGTACTGATGTCCCGCGATCGTCTTTTTGACGACTGTGACGCGGCACTTTCCTGGCATCCCAATGATATCAGCTATGTTTGGGCGAGGAAAAGTGTTGCACTGCGCAGCATGAAATTCACGTTTTCCGGGAAAACCGCCCATGCGGGTCTGGACCCGTGGAACGGGCGGAGCGCGTTGGACGCGGTGGAGCTGATGAACGTCGGCGCCAATTATCTGCGCGAGCATGTGCAGCCCTCTTGCCGGATTCAGTACGTGATCACAGACGGCGGCAAAGCACCCAATATTGTACCGGATCGCGCGCAGGTCTGGTATACGCTCCGGGCTCCGGAGAGCGCTTTGGTGGACGATATGCATCAACGGCTCGTCAACATTGCAAAGGGCGCCGCGCTGATGACGCAGACGCAGTGCGAGGAAGCCTTTGTTTCGGGATGCTATGCCTTCCTCCCGAATATGACGCTGGCGGAAAACATCCTTGCGCATATGCGGGAGGTCGGCGCGCCGGAGTGGACGGACAATGACCGCGCGTTTGCCGGCGAGTTGTACCGTCAGGTCCCCGAGGATTGCAAGGAGAGTTCTTTTGTGAATTACTCCCTCAATGACAGCGATGTGACCGACGGGCTGGTCAACGGCATTTATGATGGCTTTTATCGCAACGGTGCCATGGGCGCATCGACCGATCTTGGCGATGTGAGCTGGCAGATCCCGGTGGGCTGCTTCTCCGGAGCCTCCACGGTGGTGGGCGCTCCTGGGCATAGCTGGTTTTATACTGCCGCCTGCGGCTCCGGGATCGGTGCGCGTGCGGCGTGTGCGGCAGCCAAGGTGCTTGCTCTTACCGGATGGGATCTGCTTACCGATGCGGAGCTTTTGCGCCGGGTCAGAGATGAACATGAAAAGAGCACGGAGAAGAGGCCATATGTTTGTCCGATGAAATAACATTTTCGGCCAAGCTGAAGAATTTCACAAAGAAAAGGAACGGGGAAACATGAAAGAATTTACAGAAAAGCATCACGCTTTCATTGCGGCGACATTTTACGACCTGCTGACAAAGCGGTACGGACAGCGCGGCGAGGCAGCGTTTATTCTTGCGACGCAGCGCTATGCGGAGCAGCGCGGCAACCGAATGGCGCAAAGAGCCATCCGTGATGGCAAGCCGCTGACGTTCAGCACCTATCGCGAATACGGCGAATGGGTCAACACGCAGAGTGTGAAGGATGAGGGCTGTGGGAATGAAGGGTATGTCGTGTCCTATTCCCCGGATTTTGACGAGCGCGTAACGCAGTGCCCCTGGGCAACGCAGTTTGCTGAAATGGGGATGCAGAAGGCAGGGACCGTCTACTGCACGCATCTGGACAAATCGATCGTCCGCGGTTTCAATCCTGCGCTGGTGTACGAAGTGCCGCAGAGCCTGCACGAGCACGACTGCTGTATTCAGACAGCGCGTAACGCCAATTTTCCGGAGGGCGCTGTCTACCAAAAGCACAAGGAATATCTCAAGGGCTTCGACTATCACTGCGGGCATAACTTCAAGACCTACAGCGATATCTGCACCTCCATCTTTGGTGCCGGAGGCGCTGCGATCTCCGCAGAGGCACTGCGCCGTTTCTCGGACGCCTACGGTGAAGATATGGCAGATGTGCTTGTTTCGTACAAAAACACCGACTTTAATTTAGTCTGAACCTTATTGTTATCAGAAAGGAACCGATATGCTTAAAACCAGCAGAACAGTTACAGCCGATGTATTGGTCATCGGCGGTGGCGGCGCGGCCTGTACGGCGGCGGTTGCCGCCGCGCGCGCCGGCGCATCAGTTGTCCTCGTTTCCAAGGGCAAGGCCGGCAACAGCGGCAATACCATTATGATCGGCGGCTCTTACGGAATGGACGGTGAGAGCGCATACTATGACTATCATATTCCCGGCTCCGATCCCAGCTTTACCAAAGAATCGCTTTTCAGCTCCATCGTGAATGACGGCTTCAATCTCAGCGACCAAAATCTGGTAGAGCAGTTTGTCAATGACAGTCCCCGCATCGTCTATGAAGTCAAGGAGTGGGGAGAGGAGATCGGCGAACGCTTTTCGTTCTATGCGCCGTCCAACTGGGACGTAACGGGCCGCAGCATGGGCCGTGCGCTGATGAACGGCGTGAAAAAGATGGAAAACATTTCCGTTTTCAACGACATCATCGTTACCGATCTTCTTAAAAACGGCGACACCGTAACGGGTGCGCTGGGCTACGATGTATACAGCGGCGAGCTGATCGTTTTTGAGGCGAAGGCAACGGTGCTCGGGACCGGCGGCTTCTCCGCATACACACTGCAAAACACCAATACCGATATGACCGGCGACGGTCTTGCCATGGCGTATCGCGCAGGGGCAAAGCTGTCCGATCTGGAATTTCAGCTATTTCTCATGACGGCCGTGGAGCCTTACGATATCCGCGGTTCCATTTTGCCGGCGCTGTGTACGTTCCGCTCAAAGTTTGACTATGATCCGGTCGACCGAGACGGGAACCACATCGAGGTCCCCGAGAAGCTGCGCGAAATGGAAGCCACCAGTGAAATGTGCAAGCTGGTTCATATGTATTACTTCGGCCATGTGGTCAATGCCGGGAAAGGCTCTCCGAGCGGCGGCATCTACTTTGATTTCAGCCGATTCACCGACGAGCAGATCGACGAGATGTTTGAAGCGGTGATGGATCACTTTGACGGCTTCTACAAGCACGGCTACTACCATGGCGAGAGCATTATTGATTTCCGCGATCTTGCCAAAAAGAAGCGCCGCGTAGAAGTCGGCTTGACCAGCGAATACAGCGTCGGCGGCATTTTTGTCGATGAAAATATGTTTACCGGTGTTCCCGGCCTGTATGCCGCCGGCGAGGCTGCCAGCGGTGTTTTTGGCGCAAACCGCGTGGCGGATGCAGTCACGGAGATGCTGGTTCAGGGATATAAGGCAGGAGAGGTCGCCGCTGCGCGGGCGTCGGAGCAGACGCGCGTTGCCTCGGATGATGCGGCGATCGAGCGAGCAGTAGGCGTACTGGAAAAGCTGCTGAGCAATCAGGGCGGCATTGCTGTGTCGGAGGCGATCGATCGTCTGGGCGAGATCAGCGACAAGGCACTTGGCATGGTGCGCAATGAAACGACCCTGCGTGCCGGCGTAGAGGCATTTGAGACGCTCGGTGCCGAAATGGACGGGATCTCGCTCCGCGGCAAAAGCCTGCGCTATAACCGCGAGCTGATGCAGGCGCTTGCCGCCCGCAATCTGCTCGCCTGCTCAAGGGTTGCCGCGAAGATGGCGCTCGAGAGAAGGGAAAGCCGCGGTCTGCATCTGAGAGATGACTACTCTTACATCGACAACGAGAACTGGCAGGTCCGCCAGCTTGCGGAGTTGGTCAACGGAGAGGACAAGCTGAGCAAGAAGGTCCCGGTGGTCACAAGGATCCCGCTGCGCAAGGCAGAAAAGATCGATTACGAATCCTTTATTCTGGAAGAAGATCTTGGTATGAAAAATATGGAGGAAAGCTAATGAACGTAAGAATTTTTCGCTTTGATCCTTCCGTGGATACGGAGCCTCATTACGATTCCTTTTCTGTAGAGGTTTCCGCTGAGGAAAAGATGACGGTCATGGGGCTGCTGGAATACATCTCAAAGCACTTCGACAGCTCTCTGAGCTTCTTTTCCCACAGCGCCTGCCGCCACGGGATATGCGGCCGCTGCACGGTCAAGTGCAACGGCAAGGCGTGCCTTGCCTGCACAACGGTCCTGTCCGGCGAGGACATTACGATCGATCCACTCAAGAAGGATGTAGTAAAGGATCTTGTCGTTCGCAATTAAGCAGGGCAGTGTTATCCTCTGTCACGGCATAAATAAGAGGAGTACAGTATGAATTCAAATAGTATGACCTATCAGGCCTATGTGCAGATATTAAAGGAAGAGCTTCTCCCTGCCATGGGCTGTACGGAGCCGATCGCCATCGCTTACTGCGCCGCAAAAGCACGCGATGTGCTCGGGGAAATCCCCGACAGCATCGAGGTGGAGGCAAGTGGAAATATCATCAAAAATGTCAAAAGCGTTGTCGTTCCCAACACAGAGGGGCGGAAGGGCCTGGAGGCAGCGGCTGCCATCGGCGTGCTGGGCGGCGATGCGGACAAGGGATATGAAGTGATCGCGAGCGTGCGTCCTGAGACAAAAATGAAGCTCGGCGCGTATCTTGAGACAACACCCATCAAGGTGCTGCCCGCCGACTCGGATCACGTTCTCGATGTATCCGTCCTCGTGCGGAAGGGTGAGCATCATGCGCTTGTGCGTGCGGTCAACGAACACACGAACATCGTCCGCATTGAAAAGGACGCTCAGATTCTTTTGGACAGGCATCCTTCCGAAAGCCGGGAGGACAAAAGACGGGCGCTTCTGAATATCCATGATATTTATGACTTTGCCAAAACCGCGCGGCTGGACGATGTGCGCGACGTGCTCTCGCAGCAGATCCGCTATAATAGCGCCATCTCTGCGGAGGGCCTGCGCGGTGATTACGGCGCAAACATCGGCAGGACGCTGCTCCGCGCCTACGGCGGCAACGTGCGCATCCGCGCGCGGGCTGCTGCGGCAGCCGGTTCCGATGCGAGGATGAACGGCTGCGAAATGCCGGTCGTTATCAACTCGGGCAGCGGCAATCAGGGCATGACGGCTTCCTTGCCTGTGATCGAATACGCGAGGGAACTGAACGCGACAGAAGATCAGCTTTATCGCGCGCTGCTGGTATCCAATCTTGTTACCCTGCACCAGAAGACCGGCATTGGCAGGCTGAGCGCCTACTGCGGTGCGGTAAGTGCCGGCGCGGGGGCAGGTGCAGGCATTGCCTTCCTCTGCGGCGCGGATTACGAAACGGTGGCGCATACCGTCATCAACGCGGTGGCTGTGACCTCGGGCATTGTGTGCGACGGCGCAAAGGCATCTTGCGCGGCAAAGATATCTGTTGCGGTGGATGCCGGCATCATGGGGTACGAAATGTGCCGCAGCGGCAACAACTTCCATGCAGGTGACGGTATTCTTGCCGAGGGCGTGGAGGATACGATCAAAAATGTCGGGCGGCTCGGGCGCGTCGGTATGCGCGACACTGACCGGGAGATTATGAAGATTATGACAGGAAATTGAAGGTGATCGCATTGTCGGAGAACAACATTCTGCGGTGGATGAAACAGCAGGAGCACGATTTGACGCAGCTTCGGCATCAGCTCCACCGCGAACCGGAATTGGGACACGCAGAATATAAGACCACACACCTGATTCGCGAAAGGCTGGAAGCATACGGCGCAGAACTTCTTCCCTGCCGCTGCGATACCGGCGTTGCCGCACTGATCCGCGGCGGAAAAGAGGGCCCGCTTATCGCGCTGCGAGAGGATATCGACGCTTTGCCTATCACGGAGAACACGGGCTTACCGTTTGCCTCCTGCACTGCCGGCGTTTCTCATTCCTGCGGGCACGATATCCATACGACGGCGCTGCTGGGTTGCGCGCAGTATCTGTGCGAAAATCGGTCTGCGCTCCGGGGTTCCGTCATGCTGATCTTTCAGTGTGCCGAGGAATGCTGCGACGGTGCGATGACCATGTTGGATGCAGGGCTTTTCGATGTGTATCGCCCGGAACGCGTACTGGGCTTTCACTGCGCTCCTTCGCTCCCGCTTGGGAAAGTCGGCGTGTGCCGCGGCGCCGGAAACGCCAGCTGCGATACGGTAACGCTTCGCGTGATCGGCAAGGGCGGGCATGGTGCTCACCCTGAGCTTTGCGTGGATCCCGTCCTGATTTCGGCATATCTTCTCACACAGGTACAAACGGTCATCAGCCGGGAAAAGTCGCCCGCCGCCCCGTCCGTGCTGACGTTTGGCACCATCCACGGCGGCACGGCTCCTAATGTCATTCCCAATGAGGTCGTTCTTCAAGGAACGCTGCGAACGTTCAGCAAGCAGGTGCGCTCTTCCCACAAGGCGGCGATAGAACGCATCGCTGTCTGCTGCGCACAGGCAATGAACGGTAGCTGTGAGGTTCGATTTGAAAAGGGGATGCCTCCGCTGATCAACGCGAAGGACAGCTCAGACGCAGTGATCCGCGCGGCGGAGCAGGTACTCGGTGAGGCTGCCGTGGATGAGTCGATCGCACCTTCGCTCGGTTCCGATGATTTCTCCTGTCTGCTTGACGCGTGCGGCGGAGAGGGGATCCAGTTTCTCATCGGTACCGGCAGTGATGATGTCCTTAACAGCACACTTGGGCTGCACGTGGCGGAAAATATATTTCCCGACGCTGCGATCATACCAGCTGCCGCCGTACTGGCGCAGACAGCCGAAACCGTTCTACAGCGGTGAAGGAATTTTAAAGAAGGCTACGCGACAAGGGGAGAGCGTTGCTCTCCCCTTGTCGCTATCTTCGCCGATATGCCAAAATTGGAATGTGGCCGCGCGCTATCTGGAAAGAGTCCTGAAATCTACCGATTTCAGGACTCTTCACAACTTTCCAGCAATTGAAGGGCATACTCTTTTTCTGCCTATGACTTTTCTTTTAATTAGGACTTGACTTTTTATCAGGTTTTCAGCGGTGCGATTTTTGTACGGTCAAGAAGCCATTTCCATTGACTACAGCGGTGCAAAATATGTGTAATCTGTGCCGAAAATTGCTCTTACTTGGAAATCACTTTTTCGTGTGCTGGAAAACAGCAAATTTCTCAACCGCCTGCGGAACGGTCACCTTGAAAAGTCCGCCGTCACGGGGGTCTGATGCTCCTCACGTTCACCCAAGACTGCGAAAACGCTCGCCAAGGTGCACCTTAGACTGCGGTTTCCAAACCCCGGAAAGCCCCGCACTGCGGGGCTTTGTGGCTGAGAGAGGGGCCAAATTACGGGCACCTCTCTGGAAATGTCAAGAAATGTGCAGTCGGGAAACACCCAAAATCTGAAAAGCATGGTAATACAGCGCAGTTTTCCGAAGTGGAGCGTAGCGGAACGCAGGAAAACTGCGGCGGCATCGAATCAGGCTGCCGTTTGCGCCTGCGCCCACTCCCGGTACTTCGCAGGCGGCAGTCCCAGCGGGTTGCGCGTATAGATCCTAACGCGGTTGTAGTAGATAAAAACATAGCGGAAAATGATCGTTTTGACCTGTTCTCTCGGCAGCTTGTATGCCGCGATCTGGTAGATCTTCTCTTTTTTGAGCGTGGCGAAAAAGCTCTCCATCCGTGCGTTGTCGAAGCAATGTCCGATGCCGCTGAGGCTCTGTATCATGCCGCAGCGAGACAGCTCTGCGCGAAAGGCTGCGCTGGTGTATTGACTCCCGCGATCCGAGTGGAACACCGCTCCGCTCAGACTCGGATAGAGCCGCTCCAGCTGCCGCACCGTGTCAATGCACAGCTCCTTCTTCCTATTGTCACGCATCTCGAGCGCGACGATCTCGCCGCTGAAGCAGTCCATGATCGGTGAAACATACAGCTTGCCGTCTGCACACTGTACCTCGGTAATATCCGTGAGAAATTTTTCCAAAGGGCGCTGGGCGCTGAAGTCCCGCTTTAAAAGGTTTTCCTGCTCCTGTGCTTCTGTCGTGGTCTTCGTGATACCGTGCGGAATGCATCTTTTATGGAGCCAGCCATTCTCTTTCATCACGCGATACACCGTTCTCCGGCTGACGTCGACGCCATCCTGCTCAAGCGCAAGGCATACGCGATCCACGCCGTAGTTGCGATTATCCGGATGCTCTTCGAGAATCTTTTTGACCTTTCCCGCAAGAAGCTGACGGCTGCTGTGCCTGCCCCTGTTTCGAAGCCACCGGTAATAACCGGACTCGCTCAGGTGCAGAACACGGCACATGTGCGAGACGAGGGGTGGTATCACCACTCTTGGTGTGCTCTGCGTGCTGCCGAAACTCCCGGCCCCCGCTTGTTAAAACGACTAACTTGCCGTTTTCTGAGGTCGGGTGGCCATCATTGGTTTCAGCGGTGCAAAATGTGTCCCGCGTTTTACAAAAACAGCAGCAGTTCACGCCAAACAGCCCCGGTCCCCTGTGAAAGGGACCGGAGCTGTTTTTTTGCGTCACTTCATGGAGCGTGCCAGGAACGCGGCGATCTGCGCGCGGGTGCAGGTACCGGTGGGGTCGAAATGACCGTTACCCACGCCGGTGGTGATGCCGTTCTCCACGGCCCAAGCCACGGCCTGCGCGTAATAGCTGTCAGTTGGAACATCGGTGAAGTTCGCCGTACCGCCCGCCGTGGGCTGGCCCACGGCCCGCCACAGCATCGTCACCATCTGGGCGCGGTTGATGGCGGCGTTGGGGTTCGCGCCATCGGAAACGCCCTTGTCCTTGGCCCAGTTCTGTGCCTTTTCGTACCAGGTGTTACCGCCGTTCAGATTTGCGTCGTTCTGCCGTGCCAAAATCGTCCACAGCTGCGCCCGGGTGGTGGAGGCGTTGGGGGCGTAGATCGTGGCGCTCATGCCGTTGACCAATCCGCGGGCGCTCACGAAGTCGATTTCGTCCTCGGCCCAGTGGTTTCGGGTGTCGATGAAGCCCTTGGAGTTGTCAACGATCTTCACCGTCGCGCTGCCGTCCACGGTCAACTGGATACCGTCCTCGGTGGGAATGGAGTCCTTCAAAATTTCCTCCGTGCCGTCGGGGTGGACGAGCACCGCCACCGTACCGGGGGTCACGTTGGAAACAGGAATTTCCACCTTGGTCTCGCCCGCGCCCTTGGGAAGCTCGATGCTCACCGTGGGGGCGGTGCTGCTGTTCCGGGTGGCCTCGACCTCCACGGGAACCTTGACCGCCTCGCCGTTCTTCTTCACGTCCTCAACAGCCTTGCCGCTGACCTTGGCCGCCGCCTCGGTCTGGCCGTTTTTGTCGGTTTTCACCGTGCCGGTGGAGCCGTCAGCGGCCTTGTTCTCGGTGACGGAACTGCCGTCCTTCTTCGTCTCGGTCTTGGTCACGGAGCCGTCCTTGCCGATGGTGGTCTGGGTCACGGAGCCATCTCTCCGGGTCTCAGTCTTGGTGGTGGAGCCGTCGGCATTGTTCTTCGTCTCCGTCTTGATGACCGGATTGCTGTCGGAGCTGTCCCGGTCGGAGGAAGAGCCGCCGGTATTACCGCCCGTAGACCCGCCGGGCTGAGAGGGCGTAGTGCCGCCGATCACGGTGACCGTGCAGGTGGCGGATTTGCCCGAACCGTCCGCCGCGGTGGCGGTGATCGTCGCGGCACCTGCCTTGACCGCCGTCACGGTGCCGTCAGGGGCTACCGTGGCAACATCCTCGTCAGAGGACGCCCAAGTCAAAGCCTTGTTGGCGGCGTTCTCAGGCGCGACCGTGGCGGTCAGCGTTTCGCTGTTTCCAATAGAAATCGAAGTTTCCGCCTTGTTCAGCGTAATTTGGGATACAGGGACGATCTCGGGCGTGACGGTGCGCTCGTAGCCGCAGACATTACAGGTCGTATCCGCGTCATCGGTGTAGATGTGCGCCACTTTGTCCTTGATGCTTTCTTCTCTATTCGGGCACGCCGCGTCGGTGCATTCGTGCCAGTGGTTCGTACCGTCCTTGCTCCAATCGCCGTAGCGGTGCTCGTGCACGGGCGGCGTCACGGTGAGCGTCGCGGGCTCGGAGTATACGGGAGGCGTGCTCACGCGGTCACTGCCCGTATGGTTGTTCGTGTTCCAGAGCACACAGCGGAACAGTTGGCCGCTCTGTGCCGCCGTGACGGACGGGATCGTGTAGCTGGGAATGTAGTTCCAATCGTCCTCCATATAGCTTTTGCCGCCGGCGCCTTCGATGTCCGTCCAGTTTTGGCCGCCGTCGGCGCTGCTCTGCCACTGATACTCCAGCGTTTTGAGATATTGATCGATCAGCTTGGCGGAGAATGTCACCGAATCACCCACAGCCGCGGACACGCTCTGCGGCTGCTCCGTGACCACGGGTGTGACGCACACAAGGAGCCGCCATAAACCGATCACGGTTTTGACCGTATTGTAGGGATAGGTCAGCGTGACATGGAAGCGAGCATACTGATAGTCCATTTCATCCGTGATGGTGATGGGATAGGATTCGCCCGCGGGTGGGATCGCAGCCCACTCCTCTTCCGTTGGCACGTCGTTTCCGCAGATCTTCCAGCGGTATTCCGCTGTGACGCCCGTCAGAGAGCTTATGGGATACCAGGTTTGGCCGTCGTAAAAACCGGCGGTAATGGTCGCGATCTCGCCCTGAATGAATTCACCGTTTCCCCGCATGGGCGAGGCCGCGCCGCGCAGATATGCGGGACAGTAGTACGCGGTAAATGTATGGGAATATGTCGTGCCATCCTTATTCGTCGCCGCGCAGCGGAACTTTGCGCCGTGCAGGGAGAAAGGCAGATTCGCTTGGTAGGTGGCCTCGGTCGCGCCCTCGATATTCTCCCAGGTCTTGCCGCCATCCCGGCTGACCTGCCATTGCAGCGCGGGCGCGGGCGTGCCGGTGACTTCAACGGTCAGAGTCATGTATTCAATGATTTCGACCACGCGGCTGACATCCTCCGTCGGGCTGGTGAACTCCGGCACATCGCCGATGGTCATGCTGCCGTCCGACTTGGGATAGTACTTATTCCCGCCGACGGTCACAGTTACCACCTCCGCATCCTTGGGGATCCAGAGGTAGAGCTTTCCGCTGCCGTCGGTGGTGACATGGCTGTCGTTGAATGCCGTACCTTCCGGAAGCCCGGAAAGGGTGACGTCCTACACGGCGGTGTTCTTTTGCGAAAGGGTCAGAGTGACCTTTTTCAGCTCATTGCCGCCGGAATCTTTCACGACTGTGTTCACCGGAACATCCAGATCGACACTGCCGCCGTTGATGACAATGTCGGCGCAGTTGACTGTACCCAGGCCGAGGACGGTGCTGTTTGAGATGGTAAGTTTCCCAAGCGTCGTTTCCGGCTTGTTCGTGCAGTTGTTGATGAGCGTGATGCCATCGAATGTCAGGGAGGCACCGGTGCTGCCGTCCATGGCGTGGTCGCCGCGGAGCGTCAGCTTTTCACCGCCGGACTGCCCCTTGATGGTCAGACCGCCCGAACCCTTGAGCGTCCAGACCGCGTCGGTGCTGCCATGATTGGACTCCATGGCGCTCTCGGTGTTTTCCATCAGCACGATGGAAAGCTTCGAGCGGTCATCCAGTTCCACGCGCTTGTTCGGACCGCTCAGGTCCAGTCCGTTGAGCTTGACCTCCGCCTCGCCGCCCGTAAGCATACGGATGCCGAAGTCTGTGATAAACTTCCAATCCGCCTGGAGCTTGACGTCATTTTCCGGGTGATAGTCGATCCAGGTGTCCTTTGCAGAGTCCCCCAGATAGCCCGCACAGAGCGCGGTGTTGTCTCCGCTGGGTGTGCCGCGGAAGGCGAGCACGCCCGAGGCGAGGAGCAGATTGAGCAGGATCATCTTGCCGCTGGCGTTGTTGTCGGCGGTGGTGACGATGGGCGCGCCCTTCTGCGGATCATGGATGAAACCGACCGGCGAGCTGCCGTCGTCCTGAAAGCCCTCCACACTCATGATCCTTGTACCGTTCGGAAGCCAGAGGTAGACAGTGTTGTCGCTGACAAGCATGGTGAGATCCTTGATGACGTCATCGTTGACAATGTTGGGGATATTCACGCGCAGCTGTGTGACCAGCGGGTAAAGAATCGACTGCATGATGCCGACGGTAGCGTCGGTGCGGTAGGCGATCATCATGAGGTTCCGGCTCTTCCCCATGTCCTCCAGTTCGACCTTTGTCCGGTAAACAGGATTGCCGCTGTGGTCCGTGACGCCGGTGACCGCCTTGCCGGAGGCGTCCGTCAGGTTGGCGTTGCTCCTACGGTCGATCTTCACCGTGCCGCCGGAGTGCTCCCCCTCCAGTGTGCTGCGCGTGACGCGCAGGTTTCCGGCAAAGCCGGCGCTGATCCAGCAGTTTTCAACGGATACGTTGGCTCCCGTTCCGCCGATGGTCTTACCTGCGGCGTAAACGGCGCAGTCCTTGAAATTCACAGTTGCGCCGCTTGCCGCCGAAAGACCGCCCATGAGCGCCAGTGAGGACTGCGCCATGCCCCCGCCGATGAGGTTCAGCGTGCCGCCCTGTTCCACATAGATGGTGGGTGCGCTGCCGCTTTCCAGACAGCTCTTGCCTGTGAGCTTCAGGTTCAGCGTCGCGCCGCTGCGCACGGTAAGAAAGGTGTGATCGCGCACGATTGCAAGACCATCGAGCACGACGGTGTGCTCACCCTCCCGCACATCGATGCCGTAGTAATTATTGTAGTCCGATGCAAGGACCCTGCTAAAGCCCTCTTTGAGGTTCAGCTCCTGCTGCGTGCTGCCGGAGCTGTAAACATTCTGCTTGATGGAATCTGTATCCCCGGGGCGGTCGGCGTTGCGATAGTACCAGGTTTTTCCCTTGTTGTTTTGGTCCTCATTGTAGCTGAGCACCAGCACGGCATTTCGGATGCCGCTGATCTCCACCTCTTTTTCAGGGCTTACGGTTGTTCCGAGGATCACATTCTCGTAGATGCTGCCGTTCACCGGCTTTGTTATGACGGCCTTTGTGTATGCCGTGTCCCCATTGGTCCCGGAAAGATCCCAGCGGCCGTTGACCTTCAGCGCGCCGTTTTCATTCTCGTTTGAAAGGATCGGGTTCTGTGTTTTCGCATACAGATAGCCGCCGAGGTCGACCGTCAGGTTCGAGGAAACGTAAATAGCTTCCTTGCCGTCATATTGGCTGGTCTTCGTACTGTAGCCGTTGGAATAGGCACGGACGCTTCCGCCGCCGATCTCCAGTGCATTGGCCTTGATGCCGTAGCCCTGACAGCCGTCATTGCCGTTCCGACCGTCGCTCGTGGCGGTCACCTGACCGCCGACGACGCGCAGTGTTCCGCCCACAAGCAGGGCGACGGGATAGTCATTTTGGTATACACAACCCTTGGTGGTCGCATTAAGCGTGCCGTTCACTGTCAGATTGTTCTTGACATTGAGCGCGTAGAAGTCCAGATTGTTTCCCTGTGCCTCTGCGGTGACGCTCGTCCCGGCGCCAACGGCCATGCTCCGCGTCACGGTTCCATTCATGTAGCTGCGCAGTGTCAGATCCACGCTCCCGCTTGTCTCAATGCCGCCGGACTGAATGGGGAAGGTCTGGGCTTCAATGGTCAGGCTCCCGCTGCCGGAGAAGCGGACGGTATTGCTCCAGATGCCGAGATAGCGCGGCGTATTCACATCGGAAGTGGCGGACATATACTTCAAGCTACTGGAATCACCAATGTAATTGCTGCCCTCAAGCACGATGTTCAGCGTCCCGACATTACGGCTGTCGAGAAAGACGTTATAGTATTTGAATATGCCGGGCAATTGCTCGGACGAGACCTTTGTATAAGTGTCGATCGTGCAGTTTCGCAGCGTCAGCGTCTTCGTGGCGGCGTCATACTTGAAGCCGCCGGTTGTATTGTAAGTGCTGCTTATAGAGCTTTATGTGATGTCGAGAACGGTGCTGCCGAGGGTAATCGTGCCATTCGCCGCCCGCGCACTGATGCCATTGGCCGCCCGCATTGCGACAGGGCTTGCTTTGGCGGCAACGACATCACTGCCAAGTTCATCATCCGCAAGCGCGGATGATCCCTCGTCCTCCGCGATGGCGTTCGGCTGCTCCTTACCGAGCTTCGACTCTTCCGTGCAGGCTGTTTCGCAGATGCTTGGGGAAGCATCTTCTCCCCTTTTCTCGTCATCTGCGAATGCTGTTGTGGGGATCAGGGTCAAGCACAGAGCAAACGCGGTAAGCAAGCTAAGAAATCTTCTTTTCATCGTGATTCCTCCATGATAAAAGAATTTTGGCTTCTCCAAGGGGATACCCCTTGCCTAAATTTGTTTTTCCGTCAGGGCTTCAAAGCCCTTTTCCGCCTGCTGGACGGTCTTTTGGATGATGCCCAAAGCCATTGTGTGAAGGTCCATCTGCAAAACGGCCGCCGTGATCGCCGCCCGCTTCTCCTTCGGCACGTCATAGAGCTTGAGCGAGCAGTCCAGAAAGCGGGAGATCTTGGCGTCCATCGTGAAATACACGTCGCAGGGAACCGACATGAAGCCCCGCATGATACTGGCGGACGCGATCTCCATTTCGTAGAAGTCCTTGGGCTGTGCCTCCGGCAGATAAGGCCCGAAGATGACTTGCAGCCGCTTCGTTGTGCTTTTGTAAAGATATGCCGCGATGGAGGGCAGAGAGTATGCCATCACATACAGCTCCCGCAGCGGCTCGGTCAGCTCGGCGATGTGGAGCTGGAGGGCCGTTTCCACGGCGTACAGGAGCACAGGGTCTTGTTCCCCGCTGTGCTGTCCCGCCAGCGCGAATTGCCCGCTGAACATCCGCTTTACCAGCTCCAGCAGCAGCGCCTCCTTACTGGGAAAAACATGGAAGAACGAACTCTGCCCAATGCCTGCCGCCTTTGCGATCTCTCCGGTTGTCGTTCTGGTGTAGCCCTTTTCCAGGAACAACGCCACCGCCGCCCGTAATACCTTTTGCTGCGTTACCAGACCGTTTAACAGTTTTCCTCTTGGCAAGTCAGCGCCCCCTTTATAACTTTTCTTGCGATTGCACTTTTATAATACCATGAGCCATTCCATCACGCAAGAAAAATTTCAGCGCCAGACCAGCAAAATTGGAATCCCCCTGTTCCTGACCCAGTTTTGACCCAGAATGGAATTTAAACTGTACCCAAGAAAATGGACACGAGATTTTGACCCATGGCCCCGTTCGGCGGACACGCATTTGACCCATAGAGTCAGAAGCGCCGCACCTGTGTTATGATAGAACGACCGAACGGAGGTGCTGTATGGGCACGAAGAAGAAATTCACACCAGAGGAACTGAAGCATCTGCAGGCAAACCCCTACACGCTGCGGGTGACGGCAGACAGCATATCCTACACCCTCGCTTTTAAGGAGGCGTTCTGGGCGCTCAGTCTCCAGGGCTACACCGGCACAGCCGCCTTCCGCAAGCTGGGCTACAACTGCATCGGCGCTTTCGATGTGCCGGATCGCCGGAAGATCCCGGAGGCCGACATTATCATGGAAACGAGAAAAGGCGTAGCACTCAGCTACGCCCCGGAACGCCTTGCAGTATGAACTTTTCAGGAAATAAAAAAGCAGAGTGTCCATTACAGGATACTCAGATCCTATAAGGACACTCTGCATGGTCCGAGTGGCGAGATTCGAACTCACGGCCTCATGGTCCCGAACCATGCGCGCTACCAACTGCGCTACACCCGGATATGAAGTTGTACGGCTCACGTCGCGAACAGTAGTATTATATGAGCTTCCCTCCGTTCTGTCAAGAGGGAAATCCACATTTTTCAAAAAGCCCCGCGGCACACGGCCGCGAGGCTCTGGCGGGAGCATGTGAGGATCGAACTCACCCGAGAGGCTCTTCACCCCTCTCACCGGTTTTGAAGACCGGGGGGCACACCAGCACCCATCTACTCCCATGTGAGAGGCGACAAAAGCCGCCTCATTTTTCTATCTCGCCAAACTGCGCGCCCGGCCTGCGGACATCACCCTCGCGGCGAAGAATCCCTCGCCGGTCGTAATACTCCAGCACCAGCAGCGCGTGGTCGCGTGAGGTGCCGAGCGCGTCGCGGAATTCTCCCAGCGTGAGCGTGTCGTGCGTTTCGAACCACGCCTTCACCATTGCGTCGACCGCATCCAAAACGCTTTTTTCGACGCAGAGCTCTGGCGCGAGCAGCACAAGCTCGCCGGTAGATAAAAGGCTCTCAAGCACGCGCGCGCACTCCATGCGGTCTTTTTTGTCGAACAGCGCACAGAGCGCGTCCTGCTTTTTGCCAAGAATTCCCGCCGCGCGGCAGGTGCGCAGCAGCTCTTCCCGGATGGCGCTCTGCCGCTTGGTCAGATGCACGGAAAAGTCCGCAAGCGCGCAGTGCTCCGCCGTCAGCGTGAGTTTTCCCTCGCGCGCAAAGCAGGCGAGGATCGCGTCCGCATTTTCCCGTGCTTTGCCGCGCAGAAGCCGCTGCCGCGCCTCGGCGAGGCGCATGCCCGCGTGCAGCGGATGCTCGCGGTGGTACTTTGTCAGCATCGTCTCACAGTCTGTCCACAGCCTGTCCAGCGTCGACGATGTAAGATAGCGCGACGGCGCGATCTCGACGAGCTTTCCCCGCGCACAGAGCACGGCGAGCATTTCCACCAGTTTTTCTTCCGGTTCATCGAAGCACGCGGCAAGGTCCGCAAGCGTCATGCCATCCGCGCCGCGCTCGCCGACGGCCTGCACGAGCTTTGCCTCGTCCGATCCGCTCTCGCGCACGGCGAGCGCGGCGATCACGCGCGCGTCGTTTCGCTTGTGCCGGTACGGATGCTCGTCCAGGATCACCCCGCCGCCGACGGTCTCGAGCGGCGAGTAGAAGCGCACGACAAAGCGGTCGCCCTGCCGCGCGGCGAGCGCTTTGCTCAGCCGCAGCTGGGCATAGCAGCTCTCGCCCGGACGCAGCGCGTCTCGGTCCAGCAGCACCGCCTTTGCAAGGCGCACCGCCGCGCCGTGGTAGAGGTGCAGGCGCGAGCCGCTCTCGATGATCCGCTTAGAATCCGGCAGATTTTGCAGTTTCACGTCCAGCATCAGCGACGGCTGCATCGAATCCGTCCTGCACAGCACATCGCCGCGGCTGATGCTCTCTTTTTTGATGCCCGCTAAGTTGACCGCCGCGCGCTGTCCGGCGTACACCGCCGACACGTCGCGCCCGTGCACCTGCAAATTGCGCACACGGCACTGATTCCCGAGCGGCATGAGCTGCGCCTCGTCGCCGACGGCGATGTGCCCGTCGATGAGCGTGCCGGTGACGATCGTGCCGAAGCCGTCGATGGAAAACACGCGGTCGATGGGCAGGCGGAACGGCGTGCGCGCGCTCTTTTCCTCCGCATGCAGTGTCAAGTCGTGCAGTGCTTCGCGCAGTACCCCAATGCCTTCGCCCGTGCGAACAGACGTGCGCAGGATCGGCTTATCCTCTAAAAACGTGCCCTTGACGTGGCTTTTGACGTCCTCTTCGAGCATGTTCAGCCAGTCCTCGTCGACTAAGTCGGTCTTTGTCAGCACGATGAGTCCGTCCTTCACACCGAGCAGCTGCAGGATGTCCAGATGCTCGACTGTCTGCGGCATGAAGCCCTCGTCCGCCGCCACGACAAGCATCGCAAGGTCGACACCGCCCGCGCCGGCGAGCATGTTCTTGATGAACCTCTCGTGCCCCGGCACATCAACGATGCTCGCACAGCTCCCGTCCGGAAAGTCGAGTCGCGCAAAGCCGAGGTCGATCGTGATGCCGCGCTTTTTCTCCTCGGCCAGCCGGTCGGTGTCCACGCCCGTGAGCGCCTTGACGAGCTCGGTCTTGCCGTGGTCGACATGACCCGCCATGCCGATGATAACATGCTTCATCGGATGGCCTCCGCAGCCGCCGCGGCGATCTCGGCAAAGTCTTCCTCTCGAATCGTGCGCACGCACAGCAAGTATTGCCTGCGGTGGATACGCGCGACGATGGGCTTGGCGCGAAGGCGCAGCTTCTCTTCCAGTTCATCCACACTGAGCCTCCCCGGCTCGATCGCGACGGCCCAACCGGTGAGCTCCTGCGCCGGAGCGCTGCCGCCGCCGACAGCGTCGCCCGTCCACACGAGCTGCGAGGAAACGCCCGTGTCCGCGAGCGTCTTTTGCAGCCGCAGCGCCTTGGCGTGCAGCTTATCCTCGCTCGCCGACAGCATCGCGAGCGTCGGGATCTCTCGCACGGCGATCTCGGCATCCAGATAGGCGCTGAGCGTCGCGTGCAGCGCGGCAAGCGTCATCTTGTCGAGCCGCAGCGCCCGCGCAAGCGGGTGCTTTTTGATCCGTTCGATGTACTCCCTTTTGCCGACGATCAGCCCCGCCTGCGGCCCGCCGAGCAGCTTGTCGCCCGAAAACGACGCAACGTCCACACCAGCGTGCAGACTTCTCTGCACCGTCGGCTCGCCGCGGATGCCAAACGGTTCGAGGTCGACGATCGCCCCGCTGCCGAGGTCTTCAATGAGCGGCAGGCCGTGCCCATGCGCGATCTCCGCCAGCTCCTCCCGCGGTACGGATTCGGTAAAGCCCACGATGCGGTAGTTGCTTGTATGCACCTTCAAAAGCGCTCTCGTCTGCTCGCCGATGGCGGCTTCATAGTCGCGCCGGTGCGTCTTGTTCGTCGCGCCGACCTCGCACAGCGTGCAGCCGCACTGCGTCACGATCTCCGGAATGCGGAACGAGCCGCCGATCTCGACGAGCTCGCCGCGCGAGGCGATGACCTCTCCCCCGCCCGCGAGCGCGGACAGGATGAGCAGCACCGCCGCGGCGTTGTTGTTCACGGCCATCGCCGCCTCCGCACCCGTCAGGCGGCACAAAAGCGCCTCCACGTGCTGATAGCGCGAGCCGCGGCAGCCGTTTTCCACATCGTATTCAAGCGTCGAATAATCTCTCGCCGCCTCTGCCGCGGCGTTCGCCGCGCGCTCGCTCAGGCAGGCGCGGCCAAGGTTCGTGTGCAGCGTCACGCCGGTCGCGTTGATGACCGAGCGCAGCGTCGGCAGCTGCTTTTCCTCTGCACGTGCCAGAATGCGCGCGCAGAGTATGCCTGTCTCCGGCAGCGCGGAAAGGCCGCCGCGCACTTCGTCTCGCAGCGCGTCCAGCTCCTCGCGCACGCTCTCGCGCAGCAGCACCGGCGGCAGCGCCGACACCTTGAGCTCGTCCCGACCGAGCAGCTCGTCCACCCGCGGGATGGAACGAAACAGATTTTCTTCCACGCTTTTCCCTCCCCGCGCCCGACACGCAGTGCGTCGGGCGCCAGCTCTCCAGTTTGCCTTTACCCTATCAGAAAGGCCTTCGCCCGTCAAGAAAAACCAGAACCGTTCGCTGAATCAGCCATGCAGTTCTGGTTTTTCTATTGTTCACAAGAGCGCGGATCGTCCCGTGGCCGCAAATTTTCAATTCTTGAAAATTTCTGTCTCTTTGGGACAGCTTCCTGTCGGGGCGTGCCCGCCTCAAGCCCTGTTGGGATCAAGTACGGCAAACTGGAAGTTTCAAATTGAAGTATGTTATTCTCTCTTACCAACGATCATCGGGAGCACTCCAACAATAGATGCAACCACCAAGGATACAACTACTTTGAACAATGCCATACAAGTAATTGCTACCCAGATGCGATCAAGGGTTGTAGTCCCTAATGCCATCTTTGCACCTGGCAGGGCAAAACAAAGAATGGTGTAGGTAGCAATAAAAGTAATCACAAATAAAAGAACTGATAATGTTTTCTTTTTCATACAATCACACTCCTTGACCAAATTCCGATTTGTTGAGCCGAGTATACCATATTTCTCAACGAAAAAACATTCTTATATACGAGAACCTGACCGTTTTACTGCGTACAGAACCCCGATCTGCAAAAAGCCCCATGCGCGACACCTTGACGGTGTAAACATGGGACTTGAAGTTTCCTTGTCTTATTCGGGTACTCGTAACCGATCCTGGCAGGCGGCTGCCGTGTCATCTCTCGAAAGCTGTTTTACGAACGCCCGGCTTAGGGAGAACCGCTTTTTTATTTTACCGCGCTGAGCAATTTATCCTCTTTCCGCTTTTTGAGCATGATTGGCACGTCCATCAGCGCGAACACCGCCACGAGCAGCACGGGGAAGCCGATCCAGTGGTAGCCGACATGGTCGCGGAACCACGCGAGCGGATTGCCGTCCGGCGCGTACATCAGAAACATGAAATTCGTATCGAGCAGCAGGTTGACGCAATAAATCGGCACCGCCATCGCCAGCAGCAGCAAGAAGCACTTGCCCATGTACCTGACGCTCGGTCGGATATCACCGCCCGAAAACAGCATGATGGGATAGGCCGCAAGCAGAATGTGCACGCTCGTCGAATGCCAGAACATGAAGTTCGCCGCCGGAAGCGACGTCCACGTCGGGAACAGCAGTGCCGCCGTCGCCGCGGGGATACAGATAAAATAGAGAAAATTGTCGAGCAGCCTGCTCGGCTTCCATGCGTACAGCGCGATAAGGAAAATGTTGATCGAGCACAGGTGCAGCGGCAGATAGTCCCAGTTGAAATTCCCGCCGATCTGCAAACCGATCTGTTTGAACGCCTCGTCCGCGAGCAGGAGAACGGCAAAGAGCCCCCGCAGCTGCGCCCGCTTCTTCTCGTCCGCCGCCTTGTAGAGCTTGCAGCTCAGCGCGGCAAAGCCGATATACAGCGCAAGCGTCACTAAGTGCCGCGCGCCGAAGAGCGAAAAGCCAAAGCCCTCGCCGATCGTATCCACCGTATCCCAAAAGTGCTCCACTTGATCCAGCCTCCGCAAATTTGTTGTCCCTGCCAGCATATCATACGGCGGCGAAAATACACCTGAAAATTTCTTTAAGATTTCAGTATCCCATCCGCGCTCCCAGCATCTCGCCGCTGCTGCCGCCGCGGTACACGCCGTTTTCGATCACGCGCTCGCCGAGCACGAATACCTCGTCAAAGCCTGTCGCAGGCAGGTTGGGCCGCGCATACGTGCCCTGCTCATGGATATTTTCGGGCGAGAAGAGCAAAAGGTCCGCGTCCATGCCCGCCGCGATGACGCCCTTTTTCTCAAAGCCGAAGCGGTCCGCCGCATGCCCCGTCACCTTGTGCACGGCCTGCTCGAGCGTGAGCACACGCTCCTGCACGACGTATTTTTCAATGAGCCGCGCGAATGTGCCGTACACGCGCGGGTGGACACGCCCGCCGCTGGGGTACGTCGCATCCGAAATGACGCCCGAGAACGGCGCGCGCAGGATATCTTTCACGTCTTCTTCGTCCGAGATGTAGTCGATCATCCCCGTATTGCACTGTTCCGCCGCCAGCAGGTCAAAGAGCGTATCGAACGGGTCTTTTTGAAGCGTCTGCGCGATCTCGGCGACGGATTTTCCCTCAAAGCGGCGGTATTCGTCCATCTGAAGCCCGATGGCGATCACATTGTCAAAGCCGACGAGCAGCGTGATGTTCTCAAAGTCGCTGCCCGCCTCCATCCGCGCGCGCATTTCCTTTCGCGCAGCATCGTCGAGCAGGCGCTTGGTCAGCGCCTCCGTGCCGCCCTCCTGGAATTCCGGCGGCAGCACGTGGATAAGCTGTGTCGAGCCCGCAGTGTAGGGGTACACGTCGCACATGACGTCAAGCCCGTCCTGTCGCGCCTTTTCAATGAGCGAGAGCATTTCCGGCACGGCTTTTCGCGTGTTGCGCCCTCCGATGGCCTTGAGATGACTGACCTCCAGCGGCGTTTGCAGCGCGCGGGCGACCTCGAGCATTTCGCGCAGCGCATCGACGACGCCGTCGCCCTCCTGCCTCATGTGGACGCAGATGGGCACGCCGCTCCGGTGCAGCGGCGCGAGCGCGCGGATGAGCCCGTCGGTCGAGTAAAAGATCTCCGGCGCGTAGCCAAGGCCGAGCGACACGCCGCACGCGCCGTCGGCCAGCGCCGCTTCCATGTGATAGTGCAGATCGCGCAGCTCGAGCGGTGACAAATCTCCCGTCGTGAAGCCCGCGGCAAGCGTGCGCAGCGTGCCCATGCCGATGAGTTCCGCGCACGAGAGCGGCAGTCCCCGCCCCTGCGCCGCCTTGAAATAGCTGTCAATGGACGCAAAGCGCAGCTCCGGCGGGATGTTCCCCGTGATGGGCGCGAGGTATTTCGCGCACTCGTCCGCGTGCGCGCCCGAGAGCGGCGCGAGCGACATGCCGCAGTTGCCGTTCACAAGCGTCGTAAGTCCCTGGCAGAGCTCCGCCTCGCCAAAGCCTTCGCGAAACAGCGCCGCGTCGGCGTGGCGGTGCATGTCGATAAAGCCCGGCGTCAGGACGCGGCCCGCGGCCTCGATGGTCTCGAACGCCTGCGCACCTGATAAATTTCCGACCGCTTCGATCATGCCGTCTAAAATGCCGACGTCCGCCGTGAACGCCGCCTTTCCCGTGCCGTCGACGATCTTCGCGCCGCGGATCAACGTATCCAGCATGTATATCACCTCTTTTTTGCAGTCTACCACACCCCACGCCCGCTTGGCAAGGTCATTTCCCCTTGCAATCTGCCGTGCCGCAGGGTATACTGTGGAAAACGCAAAAAAGGAGCGCTTCCATGAATAAGAAAGACCGCATCCACGACTGGCGCAAGCTCAAGTGGCCGTTCACCGCCACGTTTTTATATTACTCTCTCCTCTCGCTCTACACCGGCACCGCCGAGCAGAGCGAGCAGGGCTTTCTCGTCATGTTCTTCACGGTTTTGATCGTGGACGCCGTGGCGTATTTTTCCTACTGCTATTTCCTCTGCAAAAAAGAGGAGAACATGCAGAAGCTCTGGTTCGTCTTCATTCTGGCCTATGTGCTCATCTCCACACAGCAGCTCTCCATCCTCTGGCAGATGATGACGGCGCATGTGGTCGGCGCGTAAACACAATTTTTCTTTTTTCATACCGCCTTTTTGAACGTCCTTTCCATCGGGAAAGGACGTTTTCTTATATTTTGTCTTTTGTGACATTTGCGTGCCACTGTCTGAAAATCTGATACGCGGCTCCTTTTGTCCATAGTTTTCGGCGGTTTCCTTTGTTAAGTTGGTGTTAACGAGGGGAGCGTCCCCTTCTCGCGCCGTGAACAAAAAAGTTTACACCCTGCCCATTGAAAGCGCGGCGCTTCTTTGCTATGCTTTTCCTGCAAGCCCGCATTTTTCCGTGCGGGACAAGAAATGCTAAGTACAAAGGAGCTGATGACAGTGCCGATCCGTCCGCTTGTCGATCGCACTTATCTTGAACAGGTGCTGCTCTCCCGTTTTTCCCACGGTGAGGTACAGCAGTGGGTCCAGAAATACTTCCAGCCCTACCGTGAGCTGATGAGCTATTACCGCTGCGCGATCATGGAGGTCGAGACGAAGTTCAACGTGCTCAACGAGGAGCTCTCGCTGCAATACGACCGCAACCCCATCGAGACGATCAAGACCCGCCTCAAGTCCCCCGAGAGCATCATGGAAAAGCTCAGCCGCCGCGGATATCCGCTCACGGTGGAGAGCATCGAAAAGAATTTGAACGACATCGCCGGTGTGCGCGTGATCTGCTCGCACCCTGCCGACATCTACAAACTCTCCGAGGCATTTTTGCGCCAGGACGACATCACACTCTTAGAGCGCAAGGACTACATCGCAAACCCTAAGCCCAACGGCTACCGCAGCCTCCATCTCATCGTCGAAACGCCCATCTTCCTGCATGACCAGAAGCGGCTCATGAAAGTCGAGGTGCAGTTCCGCACGATCTCGATGGATTGGTGGGCCAGCCTTGAGCATAAGATCCGCTACAAGAAAAATCTCCCCGAAATGGAATACGTGGAGCGCGAGCTCTATGAGTGCGCCGAGATCAGCGCACAGCTCGATGCGCGCATGGAAAAGCTCCAGAAAATCGCCGCACAGGCAACGGAGGGAAAGGATCGCGCCCTTTCCTCCTGAATTTTTAGGATGCCCGCACCGCGGGCAGGGAAAGGAATCGTGACACTATGAACGCAGCAGAAAAAATCGCCCACGCAGCAGAGCGCAAGGCCTTTGAGGCCATGCTCGACTCGCTCATCAGAAAAAGCCAGACGAAGGACGTCTGCACCGTCGCAAACGACTTTGTCAACATGGTCCAAAAGATCCACTCCAGCGTCTGGACGCCGGAGACCTTCGAGATGCTGCACCAGATCGCAAACGACCCCGACAGCAAATGGGCACACTACGCCGAGCGCCTGCTGCGCGAGTGCGACCCCTACCTTCTCAGGACCTTCCTGACGGCCGCCGCCTACGAGGGCGGCTTCCGCGGCTTCCAGCAGGCACGGGCAAACTCCGAGAAGTATGACTGCAATATCCCTTGGATCGTCCTCATGGACCCGACGAGCGCCTGCAACATGCGCTGCGCGGGCTGCTGGGCGGCGGAGTACGGCCACAAGCAGAACCTCACCTTTGAGGAGATGGACCGCGTGCTGACCGAGGGCGCAGAGCTCGGCACCCACGCCTGCCTCTTCACCGGCGGCGAACCGCTCATGCGCAAGGCGGACATCTTCCGCCTGTGCGAAAAGCACCGCGACATCGCTTTCCACGCCTTCACAAACGGCACGCTCATCGACCAGGCCTTCTGCGACGAGCTCAAGCGCGTGGGCAACTTCATCGTCTCGGTCAGCATCGAGGGCTTTGAGGACGCCAACGACGGCCGCCGCGGCGCGGGACATTTTGAAAAGGCGCTCGCCGCGATGGACCTCATGCACAAAAACCACATCCCGTTCGGCGTGTCCATCTGCTACACGAGCAAGAACTACAAGGTCGTCACGAGTGACGAGTTCCTCGACCTGCTCATCTCCAAGGGCTGCTTCTTCGCCTGGTACTTCCACTACATGCCAGTCGGCATGGGCGCGACGACCGACCTGCTGCTTAATCCCGAGCAGCGCGCCTATATGAAAGACCGCGTGCGCGAGATCCGCGGTCTCACCGGCGGCAAGGAGATCTTCGCCATCGACTTCCAGAATGACGGCGAGTTCACAGGCGGCTGCATCGCCGGCGGCAAGCTCTACTGCCACATCAACGCCGCGGGCGACGTCGAGCCCTGCGTGTTCATCCATTACTCGGGTGCGAACATCCGCGAAAAGAGCTTCCTCGAATGTCTCCAGCAGCCGCTTTTTAAGGAGTACCGCAAGGGCCAGCCGTTCAACAACAACCACCTGCGCCCCTGCCCGATGCTGGAAAATCCCGAATATCTGCCACAGATGGTCGCGCGCAGCGGCGCGCATTCGACCGACCTGGAAGCGCCCGAGAGCGTGGAGCACCTGTGCAACAAGTGCGAGTCCTACGCCGCCTGCTGGCGTCCCGAGGCCGAAAAGCTCTGGGACGAGGAGCACCACAACTGATCGATCCCGCCCATATAGGAAAACAGCGCCAGCCCGCTTTCGCGGGTCGGCGCTGTTTTTATCAAATGGTCTCACAGAGTTTCGTGCCGCGCACGGCACGAAATAAATTTGAATCGGTTTTCTGCCGCGACATGCGCGTGGCAGAAAACACTTTGCGCGGAGTGGAAAACGGTGAAGCGCCGCCTGCGGCGGAAACAGCAAGCCGTTTTCGAGGAAGCGGCACGATTGGCGCGCCCGAAAGGGTGCGGGAATCGTAATGCCGCGACGGTGCAATGTCGCAGCCGCCCTGCGGGTGGCAAGGCGCAAAACGCAGCGAAACTTTTTCGAAGACGGGGCTTTGCCCCGTCTTCGATTGCTCTTACTTCAGCGCGGCGAGCAGCGCGTCGACGCGGTCAGTCTTCTCCCATGTTACGCCGAGGTCTTCGCGGCCCATGTGGCCATAAGCGGCGAGCTGGCGGTAGATGGGGCGGCGCAGATCGAGGTCGCGGATGATGGCGGTCGGGCGCAGGTCGAAGACCTTCTCGACGGCCTCTTCGAGCTTACCGTCATCGACCTTGCCGGTGCCGAACGTCTCAACGAGCACGCTCACGGGATGCGCAACGCCGATAGCGTAGGCGAGCTGGACCTGGCACTTGTCGGCAAGGCCCGCGGCCACAATGTTCTTAGCGACATAGCGCGCGGCGTAAGCGGCACTGCGGTCGACCTTCGTCGGGTCCTTGCCGGAGAATGCGCCGCCGCCGTGCGGCGCGCTGCCGCCGTAGGTGTCGACGATGATCTTGCGGCCGGTCAGGCCGCTGTCGCCCTGCGGGCCGCCGATGACGAAGCGGCCGGTCGGGTTGACATAAATCTTGGTGTTCTCGTCCATCAGCTCCGCAGGAACAGTCGGCTTGATGACAAGCTCGATCATGTCCTTGCGGATCTGCTCAAGCGTCGCCTCCGGCGCGTGCTGGGTGGAGAGGACGACCGTGTCGACGCGGACGGGCTTGCCGCTCTCGTCGTACTCGACCGTCACCTGCGTCTTGCCGTCGGGACGGAGATAGTCGACAAGGCCCTGCTTGCGCACGTCGGTCAGCTTCTTTGCCATCTTATGGGAAAGGGAGATCGCGAGCGGCATGAGCTCAGGGGTCTCGGTGCAGGCGTAGCCGAACATCATGCCCTGGTCGCCCGCGCCGTTGTCGAGCTCGCTCGCGCCGCTTTCCTTATTTTCAAAGGAGTTGTCGACGCCCATCGCGATATCGCCGCTCTGCTCGTCGATGTTCGTGATAACGCCGCAGGTGTCACAGTCAAAGCCGTACTTCGCGCGGTCGTAGCCGATGTCGCGGATGACGTCGCGCGCGATCTTCGGGATGTCGACATAGCAGCTCGTGGTGATCTCGCCCATGATGTGGACAAGGCCGGTGGAGACGGTCGTCTCGCAGGCCACGCGGCCGTTGGGGTCTTTTTCAAGGATCGCGTCGAGCACCGCATCGGAGATCTGGTCGCAGATCTTGTCGGGATGCCCCTCGGTGACGGATTCGGAGGTGAATAAACGTTTTGCCATGGTTCTTTTTCTTCCTTTCTCGTTGTTGGGAAAAACAAAAAATACTCTGTCGAACCGACAGAGTATCGCGCTTTCTGCTCTTCCTCATCTTTCGATTCGTTCGTCGGATTTGGCACCTTGCCTCTTCGGGCAGGTTGTCGTGGTGTCATAGGGCCGATCCCTCAACCACTCTCGATGAAGTATTCACTTGTGGCTTTCGCTGAATCGTATTCTACCATGTTTGTGCGTTTTGTCAATCAGTTTTTGAAGATTTTGTGCAAATACTTGACTTTGTCCGGATTTATGCTACAATATTGTTCACAAATTGAATGTCATCGGGGACTTGCGGCCGCAGCCGCAGCGGTCGAGAGATGTCGGATGCGTCCGGTCAAGCAGTGACCGGACTTTTTTTATATTTTTTGAAATAATCGGAGGCTCTTCCATGCAGATCTCCCTTTCCGATCATTTTACGTATCAAAAGCTGCTGCGCTTTGTCGCGCCCAGCATTTTGATGATGATCATCACCTCTATTTACAGCATTGTCGACGGCTTTTTCGTCTCGAACTTCGTCGGCAAAAATTCGTTTGCCGCGCTGAACCTCATCTTTCCCGTCATCATGGCGCTCGCCGCCGTCGGCTTTATGATCGGCACGGGCGGCAGCGCGCTCATCGCCAAAACGCTCGGCGAGGGCAAGCCCAGGGAAGCGAACGAGATCTTCTCCATGCTCGTCATCGTGCTTGCCGCCGGCGGCGCGATTTTAAGCGGCGTGTGCATCGTTTTCCTGCGCCCCATCTCGTTCGCCGTCGGCGCGACGGACCTGACGATCGACGACTGCGTGCTCTATGGGCGCGTACTGCTGGCTGCTCTCCCTTTTTTCATGCTGCAAAACAGCTTCCAGAGCTTTTTGGCGACGGCGGAAAAGCCGCACTTCGGCCTGCGCGTGACGGTGTTCGCGGGGCTGACGAACATGGTACTCGATTTTCTGCTCGTCTACGTGTTCCCGTTCGGCCTTCTCGGCGCGGCGCTCGCCACGGCGTTTTCGCAGATTGTCGGCGCGCTCATCCCGCTTGTCTACTTTCTCCGCCCGAACGATTCACCGCTGCGCCTCACGCGTCCGCGCTTTGACTTCCGCGCCCTCGGCAAGGCCTGCTACAACGGCTCGAGCGAGATGGTCAGCAACCTTTCGACCTCTCTCGTCGGCGTACTCTATAACGTGCAGCTCATGGCGATTGCCAAGGAAAACGGCGTGAATGCCTACGGTGTTCTGATGTACGTGAGCTTCATCTTCATGGCGTTTTTCTTCGGCTATTCCATCGCCGTCACACCCGTCGTCGGCTATCACTACGGCGCGAAGAATCACGCCGAGCTCAAGAGCCTCCTCAAAAAGAGCCTGACCGTCACGCTCATCACGAGCCTTGCGATGACGGCCTCGTCCATCCTGCTGGCAAACCCCATCGCACATCTTTTCGTCGGCTACGACGCGGAACTGTGCGACATGACGGTCAACGCGCTGCGCATCTACGCGCTCTCATTCCTCGTCTGCGGCTTCAATATCTTCGGTTCGGCGTTTTTCACGGGGCTCAACAATGGCACAGCCAGCGCGCTCATTTCGTTCCTGCGCACGCTCGTCATTCAGGTCGCCGCGGTACTTCTTTTGCCAAAACTTCTCGGCATCAACGGCATCTGGCTCGCCATCACCGTGGCCGAAGCGCTTACGCTGCTCGTCACTGCGGCGCTCTTCCTCGCGGGGCGCAAAAAGTATCACTACGTCTGACACTTTTTCATGATCGATACCGAGAGCGGTGGACTTTTTCGTATTCTTCTGATATGGTATCTTCAGAGGAAACGTGAGCCAAATTGAGATCTGATGGAGCATTAGAAGTGGAAATCAGAAAAGTAAATGAAAATAAAAAGCAATTCCTCTCACTTCTGCTGTTGGCAGACGAGCAGGAAGATATGGTCGACCGCTATCTCGAAAAAGGCGCAATGTACGTTCTTGACGACTGCGGTGTGAAGGCGGAATGTGTTATCACAGATGAAGGAGACGGAATCCTTGAAATCAAAAATATCGCAGTTATGCCGGAGCATCAGAGAGCGGGTTACGGCAGGGCGCTGATCGACTTCATTGTCTGTAAATACAAGGGGAGCTATTCCGTTTTACAGGTTGGAACGGGCGACAGTCCTCTGACAATGCCGTTTTATGAAAAATGCGGCTTTGTCCGCTCTCACCAAATCGCAAATTTTTTTACCGACAATTACGACCACCCAATTTATGAGTGCGGCGTACAGCTAATAGATATGATATATTTACAAAAGCATATATAAATTTTGGCTTTCCAACCTGCCCCCTTACCCGCACCTCCGTATGCCTGCGGCATACGGAGGTGCGGTTTTTTACCGGCATAGCCCACGCGCAAGACACATTTTCTGTTATTTTTTATCCGCTCCCCCTTGACATTACATATTGTTGTGATATTATTTTGATATCAAGTTTGGAGGTGCTTTTTATGGAAGAAAAGATCATCACCGGTCACAAAAACGGCATGCTCGTGCTGCTGCTCGAGCTTGTTCTCTACATCGCCGCGGTCGTTTTTCTGATCGTCGGCATCAATGCGGGCTTTCTGCCCCTTGTCGTCCTTTGCGTCATCCTGCTGTTGCTCGGCTGGATCCCACTGTGCGGCCTGCGCGTTCTGAAGCCGCAGGAGGCGCTGGTGCTGACGCTGTTCGGCAAGTACATCGGCACGCTCAAGGGCGAGGGCTTCTACTGGGTCAATCCCTTCTGCTCGTCGTTCAACCCCGCCGCCAAGACGAAGCTCAACCAGTCCGGCGATGTGGACGGCGGCCACAAGGGCACGGACCTTCTCGCTGCCATGCAGGGCGCGTCCGCCGCGGTCGAGGTGGGCGGCAGCAAGAAGATCTCGCTCAAGATCATGACGCTCAACAACGCCCGCCAGAAGATCAACGACTGTCTCGGTAACCCCGTGGAGATCGGAATCGCCGTGATGTGGCGCGTGACCGACACAGCCAAGGCCGTATTCAACGTGGATAACTACAAGGAGTACCTGTCGCTCCAGTGCGACGCGGCGCTGCGCAATATCGTGCGCGTCTATCCCTACGACGTCGCTCCGAATGTCGACACCACGGGCGACGGTCAGGCCGACGAGGGCAGCCTTCGCGGCTCGAGCGAGGTCGTGGCCGCGCGCATCCGCGATGAAATTCAGGCCAAGGTCGCCGACGCGGGACTTGAGATCATCGAAGCGCGCATCACCTACCTCGCCTATGCGCCCGAGATCGCGGCCGTCATGCTCCAGCGCCAGCAGGCCAGCGCCATCATCGACGCGCGCAAGATGATCGTTGACGGCGCGGTCGGCATGGTCGAAATGGCGCTTGAGCGTCTGGCGGAAAAGGGCACGGTCGAGCTCGACGAGGAGCGCAAGGCGGCCATGGTCTCGAACCTGCTCGTGGTGCTGTGCGGCAACCACGATGCCCAGCCCGTCGTCAACTCCGGAAGCCTGTATTAAGCGCGCCGCGCTACTTTTTGAGAGGCTGCCATGAACGACAACGCCAAAAAGCAGGTGCCCCTGCGCCTGTCCCCCAAGCTCTACGCCGCCATCGCCGCCTGGGCAGAGGACGATTTCCGCTCCGTCAACGGCCAAATCGAGTATCTTTTGACCGAGTGCGTGCGCCAGCGGAAAAAGAACGGCAAATACGTCGGCGAGGAGATCGACGTTCCGCCCGAGCTCGATCTCAAGTGAACAAGTGTTAAGAATGTGGAAAGAATTTGTTTCTTTCCGCATTCTTGCTCTTCATTCCATTCAGGAATGGTCATTTGTTCAAACTTTATTGATGACTTTTCCCCGCCGCTGTGTCATAATGTCTTTAAATATTATTTGATCGAAATGAGGTATCCCGTATTGAAAAAACTCAACCAGGCGATCGACCGCTTTTGTATCCTGCACCCGAATTTTGGCATCCCCAACCTGATGCTCTATGTTGTCATCGGCAACGTGGTGCTGGGGCTTTTGTCCAACTTCTCGAACGGCAACTTTCTGAGCTTCTTCTCCTACACGCTCTCGGGTCTTCTCCATGGGCAGGTCTGGCGGCTCGTCACCTTCGTCCTCATCCCTGAGAGCACGAGTCCGTTCTATCTTCTCATCACCTGCTATTTCTACTACTGGATCGGCTCGACGCTCGAGCGGCAGTGGGGTACGGCCAAGTTTACGACGTATTACCTGAGCGGCATGCTGCTCACCGTCGTCGGCGCGAGCATCGTCAGCCTGATCACGGGCTACAGCATCCCCGTCTACGGTGCAAATTATGTCAACTTTGCCATGTTCATGGCCTTCGCGCTCCTCTATCCCGATGCGCAGGTGCTGCTGTTTTTCGTCTTCCCCATCCGCATGAAGTGGCTCGCGTATATTGACGTATTCTACTTCTTCTTCGACATTGTGCGCTACATTGCCGCCGGCAGATGGTACTATTCCATCATGCCCATTGTGGCGCTTTTGAATTTCGTCATTTTCTTCTGGCCCGAGCTTACACGGTTTTGGGGACTCGAACGCCACCAGAGCAAGCAGGCCACGCACTTCCATAACACCGTGCGCGCCCAGCAGCGCCAGGAGCAGTATCAGCAGCAGACGCAGGGCTTCCGCCACAAATGCGCCGTGTGCGGCCGCACGGACGTGACAAATCCTGAGCTGCAGTTCCGCTATTGCAGCAAGTGCGCAGGGTACCACTGCTTCTGCTCTGACCACATTTTCAATCACGTCCACTTTACGGACGAGCAGCCATAAGCAAAGAGAGGCAATCATTATGGCATATACGAAAGAACAGGCGTGGGAGCTGCTCACGCAGTACAACAAGGGTGAATTCCACTTAAAGCACGCCAACACCGTCGCCGACGTGATGCGCTGGTACGCGGAAAAGCTCGGCTACGGCGACGAGGCGGACTTCTGGGAGATCGTCGGCCTTCTCCACGACCTTGATTTTGAGATGTATCCCGACGAGCACTGCATCAAGTCGCAGGAGATCATGCGTGAAAACGGTCTCGACGAGCGCCTGATCCGCGCCACCGCCAGCCACGGCTATGGCCTGCACTTTGACGGCCTTCCCGAGCCTCAGCACGAGATGGAAAAGATCCTCTTTGCCACCGACGAGCTCACAGGCCTGATCGGCGCGGTCGCGCTCATGCGCCCGAGTAAGAGCGTCAGCGATCTTGAGGTCAAGTCCGTCAAGAAAAAGTACAAGGACAAGAAGTTTGCCGCCGGCTGCTCGCGTGAGGTCATCGAGCGCGGCGCGGAAATGCTCGGCTGGGATCTTGACACGCTCATTGAGCAGACGATCCTCGCCATGCGTGCAAGCATTCATGTCGAATAATTTCCCTGCATAACATTTTACCGGTCATCTATTACCTGCGGAAAGGAAGGTGTTTTTATGAGCGATTTTACCCCTACGCCCACGCCGAGTTACAGCGGAAAGCTCCGCAACCATATGCTGATGGTACCCGAGTGCATCAACGAGTGCAGCGGCATCCGCATCTTCGGCAGAACGATCAAGTCCTTTGTCTTTTCCACTGACGTTGCCACCATCGCAAGCGTCAATGCCGATGCGGTGATTGCCGTTTATCCCTTTACCCCGCAGCCGCGCATCGTGCGCGCCGTCATCAGCGTGGCGGATATGCCCGTGCTCTGCGGCGTCGGCGGCGGCTTCACGTCTGGCGCGCGCTCTGTCGCCCAGGCGATGGAGGCTGAGCACTGCGGCGCTTACGGCGTTGTGCTCAACGCGCCCGTTTCGGCGGATATTCTGCGCGACATCAAGTCGCACATCGACATTCCGGTCGTGGCGACCATCGTCTCCGCCACGCAGGACACTGAGGCTCGTATCGCCGCAGGCGTCGACATTTTGAACGTCTCTGCCGCGTCGGAAACGCCGCAGCTCGTCGCCGCGCTCCGCGAGCGCCATCCCGAGATCCCCATCATCGCCACCGGCGGCCCGAAGGATGAGACTATTCGCAAGACCATCGCGGCAGGCGCGAACGCCATCACCTACACCCCGCCCGACAACGGTGTGCTGCTGGCTGAGATCATGCACGCACACCGCGAGCGCTACCGGTAAGCTACATATAAAAAATGCTGGCTCTTATGAGCCAGCATTTTTCTTTTATCTTCTTCATCAGTACGGGCACGGGAACGCTGAGAACACCGCGTGGCCGCCGACGATGGTAAAGGGATATTCGAAGTTCTCCTCCTCGCCGTTCGGCGTCCAGCTCTGCGACGCTTCGTCCCAATCGCCGTAGGTGATGGTCTGTGTCACGGTGCCGCTCTCACCGTCGAGCGTCACGCTGTGCGTCTCATCGATTACGGAATCGTCGCTGCCGCGGTCGGCAGACAGGACGTATAGTCTGCCGTTCACCTCAGCGTAGCGGTCAGACTCTTCAAACCACTGGTCGGCCAGCGCCTTGTCGAAGTAGCGGTACATCAGATCGTGCATGTCCTCGAGCGTCGAAACGCCGGGGATCGCCGCACTGTAGTAGGTGTAGCCGTTGATCTCCGTCTCGTCCGGCGCATTTCCGATCGGCGGCGTGTTCATAAAGAACCACGCCCACAGTGTGATCGCCGTGTCGAAATCCGCCAACACGGTCTGCTCCTGCGAGACGTCTAAAATCGTCTTCGCGTGCTCGCTCAGCGCGTTGTAAAATTCGCTGTACGGCACCGAGAACACCTGCGGCCCTGCCGCATACGGCGCGATGACGTACTGGTCGAACGTGACCGTCAGGCCGTTTTCCGTAAAGTTCAGCGTCGCGAGCGTGGGGAAATCCTGCAAATAAGAGTCATAATCGTCAAAATATCCTTCGCTGAGGCCCTTTTGCGCGATCTGCTCGTAGATATTCCAATAAATGCTCTCCTGCAGCGAGTTTCCCTGCAAATCGCCCTCCTCCGAGGCCAGCGCGTCCAGCGTCAGGAATTCGCCCGTCGTCAGATCAAAGCTCCACGCGCGGGTGGCGGAATTCGGATGCACGCCGCCGTAGTAGGTGTAGTTCTCCGCCGCGATGCTCAGGAACTTCCCCTCGGTCATGTAGGTCTGCGTCAGGCTCAGCTCGTTCGTCCAGTAGCTTCCGTCCAAAAAGACCGATGTGCCGTTTTCCGCATAGAGCTCCTTGGCCTCTGCGGCCATCTGCGCCGCCTCGGACTCAAGCCCTGCGAGCACGTTATTCATCTCCGTGTTGAAGGCATTCTGCGCCGTGACCTGCGCGGGTTTTCCCGCACCGCCGTTCGCCGTCACGTTCTCCGCCAGCGTGTAGAGCTCGCCGTCCTCCGTGCGCAGTTCGAGCACCGGCAGTTCGTAGCGCTCCGCCAGAAGCACCGTGCCGTCGTCGGCCTTGTACTCGTTTTCGTAAACTTGCGTCGCGACTTCAAAGTGCAGCGTGCTCGCCTGCGGCGGCGCGTTGTCCTCCGGCCCGCCGGGCGCTCCTGCGCCGCAGGCGGTCAAATTCAGCGCCAGCACGCAGCAAAGCAGCAGCGTCATCCATTTTTTCATTCTGTTCTCCTTTCGAGGTCCCGGTTCCTTGCTCAAACGATCACAGGCCCCTCCGTCCACGCGCTGCTGCCTCTGGCCGCGCGCAGCTCGGGATAGGCGAGCACGTATTGATCCGCCGCGCGCGCCGTCAGAGCGAAGAGCTTCTGCGCCTCCTCGCTCAACGCGCGCACATCGGCGCTCTTGGTCAGCACCGGTGCGCTTCCCGTTTTTTTGATCGTTTTGAGCAGCTTTCGTCCCCGCTCATTGCACGCCAGCACGCGCAGATAGGGGACCTCCGGCGGCACATCCGCCGCCGTCACGTCCAGATACGCCGCAAGCAGCATCCGCCGCAGCCGCGCATAGGCATAGCGCTTCGTCTTCACCGCGGAGAGCAGCTCGTCGACGGACGCTGCCGTCCGCGCTGCGTCATAAAACCGGCGATAAAGGCCTTCATTCCCGCTGTCATAGCGGGCGAAGTCCTCCTCGCACATCGCGCGCAGCCGGGAAAGCACCGCTCGCTCCGCATTCTGCATCGTCACCGGCGCGCGGCCCGCTGCGCATTCGCGCGCATAGATGGCGGCGCTCTCCGCCGTCAGATACGCGGAGGCGTCCTCTCCGTTCGTGAGCAGCTCGCGGATGTGGCTCGCCGAGGCGAAGCCCTTCGCCGCACCCCCGTTGTGCCCGACGACCTTTCGCAATATTGCCAGCGGCGCGATGGTACTGCCGCTTTGCAGCAGCGCCTTGCAGTATTCTACGCCGAGGATATCGTTCGGCTCCCGGAGCACCGCGGCATCCTCGCCGATGAGCGCCCTCGCGGCGCTCTCCCTCGCCGCGGCAAAGGACAGGCCCTTGGCAAGCTCCTCTCGCAGCGCGTCGGGAAAATCCGCCCGCAGCAGTGCCTTTGCCGCGCGCTGCAATTTCGCCGCGTTACCGCATTCGCTGCCAAAGGCCAGCGTGTCGACCACGCCCGTCGCCGCCAAAATGCTCACGCCGCCGCGGGCAAAGCCCTCTGCCGACGAAATGGCCCACGGCAGCGGCAGCTCAAGGACTAAATCTGCCCCGCCGCGCACGGCAGCCTCGGCGCGCGCATGCGCGCGTTCAATGGCAAAATCGCCCCGCTGGACAAAATCGCCGCTCATCGCGCACACGACCGCGCACTCTTCCTCGCCTGCCAGACGGCGCAATTCATCAATTTGCCACTTGTGGCCGCGGTGGAAGGGATTATATTCACATATTATACCAAATACCCTCATGGAAGTCCTCTCAAAGCGGTTACAAAAGAGTTACGTTTTGTTAAATTTACTTGTCTTTGCAAAAAAAGTTGTTATAATATATTTTGTATTGAATTATACATCCGATCAATTTGATTCTTATTTTAGCGGAAATTCGGGCGCAATGCAAGCGCCCTCGGAAAAAGGAGTATACTTATGAATGTTCTGGTCATCAACGCAGGTTCTTCTTCCCTGAAGTATCAGCTGCTCAACCCCACCACGGGCGAGCTGCTGGCGAAGGGTCTGTGCGAGCGCATCGGCATCGACGGTCTGTTCACCTATAAGCCCCAGCTTCCCGGCAAGGAAGCCATCAAGGCCGCTTCCGTCTCCATGCCCACCCACAGCGAGGCTATCCAGGCCGTGCTGAACGCGCTCGTCGACGAGAAGAACGGCGTCATCGGCTCCATGAAGGAGATCGACGCTGTCGGCCACCGCGTCGTCCACGGCGGCGAAAAGTTTGCCAAGTCCGTCGTCATCACCGACGAGGTCATGCAGGCAATCGAGGAGTGCAATCCCCTTGCCCCGCTCCACAACCCCGCCAACATCATCGGCATCAAGGCCTGCCAGGAGCTCATGCCCGGCGTGCCCATGGTCGCCGTGTTCGACACTGCCTTCCACCAGACCATGCCTCCCGTGGCTTACACCTACGCTCTTCCCTATGAGTACTATGAGAAGGACAAGGTCCGCCGCTACGGCTTCCACGGCACCTCTCACAAGTATGTTTCCCAGCGCGCAGCCGATATGCTCGGCAAGCCCATCGAGCAGCTCAAGCTGATCTCCTGCCACCTCGGCAACGGCTCCTCCGTCACCGCGATCGAGGGCGGCAAGAGCGTCGACACCTCCATGGGCTTCACCCCGCTCGCCGGTCTTCCCATGGGTACCCGCTCCGGCGACATTGACGCCGGTATCCTCGAGTACCTGATGAACAAGTACGGCATGGACATCAAGGAGATGGTCAATGTCCTCAACAAGAAGTCCGGCGTCATGGGCGTCAGCGGCGTCAGCTCCGACTTCCGCGATCTCGAAGAGGCCTTCGAGCAGGGCAATGAGCGCGCCGGCCTTGCCGTCGATATGTTCAACTACGGCGTGAAGAAGCTCATCGGTGCGTATGCCGCCGCGATGGGCGGCGTGGACGCCATCATCTTCACCGCAGGTGTCGGCGAGAACAGCGCTTCCCAGCGCATGGCCATCGCCTCCGGCCTCGAGTTCATGGGCGTCAAGATGGACGAGGACGCCAACAAGGTCCGCGGCGAAGAACGCGTCATCTCCGCGCCCGACTCCAAGGTCACCGTCCTCCTCATCCCCACGAACGAGGAGCTCATGATCGCCATGGATACCGAGGCGCTCGTCGGCTAAGTCATCGACAATCGATTATAAAAAATCCGCTTACGAAATTCGTAAGCGGATTTTTTTATTGCCGGTCTTCGAGCCACTGCATCGCGCCATAGGCGAGCAGTGCGCTCCCGCGCGGTAAAATGTTCTCGTTGAAGACGACGCTCTCGTTGTGCATGGGCTTTCCGTAGCGCGCGTCCTCCTGCGCCGTGCCCGCGCCGAGCAACAGATACGCGCACGGCAGCTCGTAGGTGTAGGACGCAAAGTCCTCCGAGCCCATGCCGCCCTCACGCAGGCGGTAGACGCTCTTCTCGCCGAACAGCATTTCGGCGCAGCGTGCCATCTGCTCGGTCAGCGCCTCGTCGTTTTTGAGCGGCGGCGCGCTCGCGAGCTCTTCGACGCTCGCACTGCCGCGGAAGGCCCTGGCCGTCGCGTCCGCGATCTCGCCGATGCGGCGCAGGATCAGCGCGGTCACGTCGCGGTCGAACGTGCGGATCGTGCCCTCGATCACGGCCTCCTGCGGGATGATATTCGGCGCGTGCCCCGCGCTGAATTTGCCCATTGTCACGATGGCGGGCGTCTTTGCGGGCAGCTCGCGCGCCGTGATCTCCTGAAGCGCAAGGTAGATGTGCGCGGCAATGTTGATTGGGTCGACGCCCGTCTCCGGCATTGCCCCGTGACAGCCGACACCCTTGACCGTGATGCGAAACAGCGTGCAGCCCGCCATAAACGTTCCCTTGCCGCAGAGCACCAGGCCCGACGGCGTCCCGGAGTTCACGTGCAGCGCCATCGCCGCCTGCGGCTCCGGCGCCTCCAGCACACCGGCCTTAAGCATCGCTTTCGCGCCCGTGAAGCCTTCCTCGTCGGGCTGGAAGACGAGCTTCACCGTGCCCTTGAGTTCGCTTTGATGCGCCTTGAGCAGCCTTGCCGCACCCAGCAGCATCGCGGCATGCATATCGTGTCCGCAGGCGTGCATGCTGCCGTTTTCCGAACGGAACGGCAGGTCGGTCTTCTCCCGCACCTTGAGCGCGTCCATGTCGGCGCGCAGCAGGATACAGCGCCCCATGTCTTCGCCCGTGAGCTCCGCGACCACGCCGCCGCCCAGCTCGCGCGGCTCATAGCCGAGCAATCGCAGCTTTTCTTCGACAAATTGAACCGTCTGCGGCAGGTGCACGCCGACCTCCGGCGCGCGGTGGATCGCTCTCCGGTTCTCGACGATCTCATTTTTCATTTCGATGGCTTCCGCCAGTAACGTCTTTCCGTTCATACAAAGTCCTTTCTCATTTCTGCGCGGCGGCTTTTTTCGCCGCGCGCTGCTGCGCTGTCCGCCGCACGAGCTCGCACAGCGGCAGGATGTATAAAAAGCACGCAAACGCCATGCCCGTCATCGGCGCGCCGACGGTCGAGAGCGGCGTCGCCCCCGCAATCGACCACGGGATCAGCGGCGCGACGACGACCGCGCTGTTTTCAAGGTTGATGGCAAATTCTTCTTTATCCTTCTGCGACGGCGCGCAGAGCTGGTGTGTCAGGATGATCGTCAACGTCTGGTTGCAGGCGAGAAGGCTCGCCAAAACCGCCGTCAGCAGCATCGAGGCATAGGGCGACGTTTTGTCGCGCAGTGCCGTCACACGCCCGCACAGCCCGTCGAGCAGCTCCGTCTTGCGAAAAATGCCGGAATACGCCGACGAGATCATCACGATCAGCGCCACGCGCACCATCGAAATGATACCGCCGCCGTTGAGCATCGCGCCGACCTCGGCGTCCGACGCCGTGTAGCCTAAGATTGCGGTCTTGAGGATCGTCACCGCGTCCAGATGCCGCAGGAAAATGCACAGCACGACCGCCGCTAAAATGCTGACCGGCATCGCCTTTTTCACGTTCACGCGTAGGACCGACAGGATCAAAATGAGCACCGCCGGCAGGCACATGACCCAGTGAAGCGTCATCTCGCGCCCGTAGAGCGACCACAGCTCGCCCGCCGCGCCGCTGCCGCTTTTCACCATGCCGAGCGCCGCATAGACGCCGCAGCTCAAAAGAAACGGCACGAGCGCCGTCTTGAGCATGCGCTTGATGTTGTCGTAAATGTTCGTCTCCGTCAGCTCGCTCACGAGCAGCGCGCTCGTCGAGACCGGCGAGCAGCGGTCGCCGAAGTATACGCCCGAAAGCATCGCGCCGCCGAGCAGCACGGGGTCCATGCCCATCGAAATGCCGACGCTCACGCAGATGGTGCCCATCGTCGCCGCCGTGCCGAACGCCGTGCCTGTCAGCATCGAGACGCCGCAATTCAGGAGAAACGTCATCAGCAGCAAGATCTCCGGCCGGATGAGGTCAACGGCGCAGCAGATGATGAACGGCAGCGTGCCGCACGCGCGCCAGAACGCCGTCAGAATACCGATCAGCGGAAAGACGAGCAGCACGCTTGCCGACGTCTTCACGCCCGAGCAGATCATCTTCCCGAGCTCTTTCCACGAAAAGCCCTGCTTTTTGCCGTACAGCGCGAAGATCACGAGTCCCGCCAGGAGCGCGTAGAGGATGTTCGTCCCCAGCACGATGCACACGAGCAGCGCAAGGCAGAATAAAACGATCGCAGCCATCCCAATCCTCCCTATCCTTTTTAACACATTCACAGCATCGCTATCTTAGCACGAAGCGATCAAAAAGAAAACCTGTTTTTATCCCACCGCATACGCCCACAGCGGCAGCGTCAGCATGAATAAAAGCGTTGTGAACACGACATTTCGCGCGGCGAACGGCGCGTCGCTGCCGTATTTGGCGGCAAAGATGGCCGCCGTCGCGCCCGCGGGCATGCCCGTCATCAGGACACTCACGCCAAGCGCCGTCGGTTCAAGGTGCAGCAGCAGCCCAACGCCCAGCGCTGCCGCGGGCAGCAGCGCGAGCCGCAGCAAGCTGAACTTTACCGTGTCGCGGCTCACGATGCTCTTGAGCGGCGCATCCGTCAGGATCGTGCCGACAATAAACATTGTCAGTGCGGAGTTGCAGTTCCCGATATACTTCACGCTGTTCAGGATCACGGACGGCAGCTGCACCTGCGTCACCATGCAGAGGAGCCCCAAATAGATGGCGACAAGGCAGGGGTGCGTCAGCACGTTTTTGATGGCCTTTCTCTTCTCCACCGTCTCGCCCGCGACAAAGTACGTCGTGCCGGCCGACCACATCACAATGCGCATCGGGATCAAAAAAATCGAGGTGTAGAGCGCGCCGATCAGCATCATCGCAAAAAGCGTGAGCTGCAAGCTCCCCAGCTCTAAAATGCTCATGTTCCTCTCCCGTCATCCTTTCCGATATGCCCTGCAAGGCGGAGTGCAGCAGGCGGAAATTGCAAAATCTCCTGCTGGTGCTCCGGCGGTCAGGTTCCCCCACGCAAAGCGAACGAACGTGTGTGGATGGAGGCGCGGTGAAAAAGAAAACCCGTGCGCTTTGCCGTTCGTTCAGCCTTTCGTTGTCTTTAGTATAAGCGCGGATTTTCATCTTGTAAAGCTGTTAAAATTGATATATTCTACAAGAAGCAGCTGTGAAAGGAGCGTTCCCATGAATTTCCATTCTCTTGACTATTTTCTCGTGCTTGCGCGGGAGAAAAACTTCACCCGCGCCGCTGAAGCGCTGCACATCACGCAGCAATCACTCTCATCGCACATTGCCAATTTAGAGCGCGAGCTGAACTGCACGCTCGTTGTGCGCCGCACGCCGCTTGAGCTCACCTACGCAGGCCGGACGTTTCTGCGCTATGCCGAATCCATCGGCCAGACGCGCCAGGCCATGGAGCGCGAATTCTGCGACATCTCCGAAAATCAGAAAGGCGAGCTGCGCGTCGGCATCGCCTATACGCGCGGCCGCGCCATCATGCCGCGCCTGATCCCCGCCTTTCAGCGCAGATACCCGAATGTCGAGATCACGCTGCTCGAAGGCTCGAACGACGCGATCCAAAAGGCGCTGCTCAGCGGCGGCATTGACCTCGCCATCGCCGGCTTTCCACACCCGCTCCCCGGCGTGGTGCTTGAGGATTACTATCTGGAGCACATCGTGCTGTGCCTGTCCGATGGGCTGCTCGCGCAGTGCGGCATCGACCTCGACACGCACCGCGGCGAGATCGCCGCGGGAAACCTAAGTGCCCTGTGTGACTGCCCCTTTGTCCTCGGCTCCGCGGAAGACATCGGCGGGCGCATCGGGCGCGGACTTTTGCGCTCCTCGGGTGTCTCGCCCGTCAGCAAAGCGACGTCGGAAAACGTCGAAACGCTGCTCGCGCTCTGCGAGCAGGGCGTCGGCGCATGCTTCTGCCCGGAAAATCTGCTGCACACAGCGCTCTCGCCCGAGCAGCTCGCGCACCTGCACATTCTCCCGCTCTGCCCAGAGGCTTCCTATCCCATCTGCTTTGGGTACTTGAGCCGCTCGTATCCGTGGAGCGTGCTCTCGGAATTCATCCGCATCGCCCGCGAGCAGACTGCATAAGCACCATAAAAACGCCGCCCGTACATTTATTGCACGGACGGCGCTCTTTCTACTTCTTCACCGCAGGCTGCTGCTGGGTGATGCAGTGGATATTGCCGCCGCCGAAGGCGACCTCCTTCGTCTGCACGCCCACGACCTCGCGGTCGGGGAACATTTTCTGCACCTGTTCGATGGCGACTGCGTCGTTTTCGTCGCCGTACTGCGGCAAGATGACCGCGCCGTTGACGATCAAAAAGTTCATATACGACGCGATGCTGACCTCGCCGTCCTCACGCGGGATAGTACCCTCCACAGCGTCGATGGTATCTGCGCCCTCGAGTAAGCACGGCTTTTTCGTCAGACAGAGCTTGTGGACCTTTAATTTGCGGCCCTTGGCGTCCGTCGCCTCGCTCAGGAATTTGTACGCCGCCTGCGCCTGTTCGTAGAACGGATGGTTCTTGTCCTCCGTCCAGATGCAGGCGACCTCGCCGGGCGCGACGAAGCACGCGACGTCGTCAATGTGCCCGTTCGTCTCGTCGGGGTCGATGCCGTCCTTGATCCACAGCACCTTCTCGCAGCCGAGGTAGTCGCAGATCATCTGCTCGATCTCTTCTTTCGACTTGTCGGGGTTGCGCCCCTCGGAGAGCAGGCACATCTCGGTCGTCAGCACCGTGCCCTCGCCGTCGACGTGGATGGAACCGCCCTCGAGCACGAAGCCCTCTGTGCGGTAGCTGTCCACATCCGCGATCTCGCAGATCTTGCGCGCGATCTGGTCGTCCTTGTCCCAGGGGAAATACAGCCCGTCGACGAGCCCGCCCCAGGCGTTGAACTCCCAGTCCACCGCGCGAAGACCGCCCTTGTCGTTCACAAGGAACGTCGGCCCGCAGTCGCGCACCCACGCGTCGTCGCTCTCAAGCTCCACGACGCGGATATTTTCGGGGAGCTTGGCGCGCGCGTTCTGATACTGGCGCACGGATGCGCCGACCGTGACCTTTTCAAATTTTGCGATGGCCTTGGCAACATCCGCAAAGGCCTTCTGCGCGGGCTTGCCGCCGTCGCGCCAGTTGTCGTTTCGCTCGGGCCAGAGCATCCACACGCCCTGCTGGGGCTCAAATTCGGCGGGCATGCGATACCCGTCCTGCTTCGGCGTTGTGCCGATGATTCGTTTTGCCATAGCTTTGTCTCCTTATGATGAAACCATACTTAGCTGCGCGCGTTTTTTCCGCGCAGCGCGATCAGCACCTCGCCGATCGCCACGCTGAGGATTGACCCGATCGTAATGGGCAGAAAGCTCGCAAGCGTCTCTGCGTCAAACGAGAGCGGGACCGCAGTGAAAATGATCGAAATGACGATGAGCACCATCGGCACGTAGGCGATCCATTTGAGCGCCGTGTCAGACCCCGGCACGCGGAACGGGCGCGGCGTCTTCGCATCCTCGCGCCGCAGCTTCAAAAACGCCGGAAACACGGGAAGATAGCTCAAAAGCAGCATCACGAGATTCAGCGCGAAAAAGCTCCAGAAGAGTGACGAGTCTGGCGACGCCATCTCGATGAGCACGCCCAAAACACACACGCACGAGGCGACGACGCCCGACGTGACCGCCGCGCCGACGGGCATGTCGTTCTTTGCCCAGCGCTTGGCGAACACCCGCGGCATGTCGTTGTGGTCCGCCGCCAGCGCCGCCGTCGAATTGACGCCCATCGACCACGAGATCATATTGCCGAACAGCGTCACGAGGAACAAAAGCGCCACCACGCCCACGAGCACGCCGCCGCTGCCGCCCAGAATGAGCGACACCGCGTCGATAAGCCCCGAATCCACGCTGATCTCACGCACATCCACTGCCGCGCCGATGCCGAACGCCGAGAAGAGGTAGATGGCCGCGATGACGATGCCGCCGGTCACGATGGACTGCGGGATCTGCTTTTTCGGGTCGCTCATATTGTTTGCGTACGTGCACACGACCTCAAAGCCGAGGAAGTTGAAGATGATGACGGAGATATACGAGAGGCTGTTTAAGTCGAACGACGGCAGAAATGTCCGCGCCGACATGTCGTTGACAAAGCCGTAACGGCTGATATACCACACGCCGAGCCCGCCGACCAGCAGCGCCAGCACGATCTTGATGACAGCGCTCACGTTCAGGATAATGATGCTGTCGCACACGGGATAGCACGCGATGAGCGTGACGATCCAGATGAACAGCAGCTCGACCACGAGCGAGCCGAACGTCCCGAGGCTCCGCCCCGTGATGAACGTGATGAGCTCGGGACACATCACCGCAAGCGACGCCATCCACAGCGGAAAATTGATCCAGTAGTACCACGAGGCGCGTGCCGCCCACTTGCCGTTCGGATACGCCGCGTGGATCCAGTCATAGAGCCCGCCGTCTCCCGCGTAGGCTGTGCCGAGCTCGGCGGCGATGAGGCCGTAGGGCAGCAGAAACGCCAATATCATAAAGATCCACCAGAAATACTGGCTGTTGCCGATCGACGCGACCGGCGCCGCCGCCTCGGCGACAAACACCACGCAGATGACCGACAAAATGACGTCTGCGAGCCGGAATTGATTCTTCTCCATGGTTTTTCTCAGCTCTTTTCCGCTTTCGAAACGCCGCAGTAGGCCTCGACGCAGCCGAGCTTGTCGCAGAGCACTTTGTCAAGCTCCTCCTTCGCCGCCGCGATCTGAAGACCGCTCGGCTCCTGCCGGCAGCGCGTGAAGTAGACAAGAAGGCCGCGCATGGCCGTCAGGCGGTTGCCTGCCTCCTCCCAGCAGAGGGAGGCGTCGCTGTCGGCGACCTCGTCGGTCACGTCCTCGCCGCGCGTCGCGGGCAGGCAGTGCATGAATTTGCAGCCGAGGTTCCCCAGCTGCATCAGCTCGCGGTTGACCTGATAGTCGTGGAAGACGCGCACGCGCTCTTCCTTCGGCATCTCGTTTTCGTAGAGACCGTACCACACATCGGTATAGATGAAGTCCGCGCCGCGTACACTCTCACGGTCATCGGTGACAAGGTAGCTGCCGCCGGAGAGCGCGCAGTTCTTCTTCATGATCTCCTTGTGCTGCTCATTCAGCTGGTGGCCCTGGGGGCCGTACTGGACAAAGTGCATGCCGAGCTTCGTCGTGATAAAGCCGAGCGACGCGCACACCTGCGTCGCGTCGCCCACGAACACGACCTTGCAGTCCTCTAACTTTTTCCCCTGCGGAAGGTTCTCCACGATCGTGCAGAGGTCGCCGATCTCCTGCGTGGGGTGGTTGTAGTCCGACATGCCGTTGATGACGGGGATGGTGCAGCTTTTTGCGAGCTCTTCGATCGTCTTGTGCTCGATGACGCGCGCCATCACGACATCGACAAGCTTTGAGAGTACCTTGCCCGTGTCGCCGATGGTCTCATGCCCGCCGAGCTGGATCATACCGGGGCCTAAATACTGCGCGTGCCCGCCCATCTGGCTCATCGCGGTCTCAAACGAGACGCGCGTGCGCGTAGAGGACTGCTGGAAGATCATGCCGAGCGTCATGTTGCGCATCAGGGGCGGATAGTAGCCCGCCTTAATGGCCTTTTTGATGGCGAGCGACAAGTCGATGATGTCGAGCAGTTCCTGCTTTGTGAATTCATTGGTGTCGATAAAGTCTTTTTTCATACGATTCCTCCGACATTTCAAGTTGCTTTTTGCCGCGGAGGCAGACGCCGCGGCGAATGCTGCGCTTAGTGTCTGCACTTTTTTCCAGTTCATGCGGAAAAAAACTGTGCAACATGACACAAATCACGCCGCATTCCGTCGCCGCTGTGTATTTTACATAGATTTTACAATTCTCCTCTGGCAGTTTTGACATTTGGCGCGTAAACTACTATTTGGTTATAAATAGAGTCTCAAAAAAGAAAAAAGGAAAGATAGAAAATATGGATATTTTCAATGTGCTCACGATGATCGGCGGGCTGTGCCTGTTCCTCTTCGGCATGAACCTGATGGGCCAGGCGCTCGAGCGCCGCGCGGGCGGTAAGCTCCGCTCCCTTCTCGACAAGATGACCGGCAGCGTATTCGCCGGATTTTTAACGGGCCTTGGCATCACGGCCATCATCCAGAGCTCGTCCGCCACCACGGTCATGGTGGTCGGCTTTGTCAACTCGGGCCTGATGACGCTGCGTCAGGCCATCAACGTCATCATGGGCGCCAACGTCGGCACGACCGTCACGGCCTGGCTTTTGAGCCTTGGCGGCATCGACTCCGGCAACTTCTGGATCAAGCTCTTAAAGCCCTCATCCTTCACTCCCGTCCTTGCGCTCATCGGCATCATCTACTACATGTTCTGCAAGGACAACAAGAAAAAGGACACCGGCATGATCCTGCTCGGCTTTGCCACGCTCATGTTCGGCATGGAGACGATGAGCGGCGCGGTCGCGGGCCTCAAGGACGTCCCCGCGTTCACGAATCTCTTTGTTGCCTTTCAGAATCCCCTCCTCGGCGTGCTCGCCGGCGCGCTGCTCACGGCCATCATCCAGTCGAGCTCCGCGTCCGTCGGTATTTTGCAGGCGCTCGCCGTCACGGGCTCGGTGAGCTATGCCGCGGCCATTCCCATCATCATGGGCCAGAACATCGGCACGACCGTCACGGCCATGCTGTCGTCCATCGGCACGAACAAAAACGCCCGCCGCGCCGCGGTCGTTCACCTTCTCTTCAATGTCATCGGCGTTGTCGTGCTGCTGACGGTCTTCTGCATTGTGCGCGCGGCTTTTGCGCCCGCGCTGCTGGATGAATCCGCCACCATGGCGGGCATCGCCGTCACACACTCGGTCTTCAACGTCCTCTGCACCGCCATGCTCCTGCCCGCGGGCGGCCTTCTTGAAAAGCTCGCCTGCCGCATCGTCCCAGACGATTCCCAGACGCAGGGTGAAAAGACGACCGAGCTCGACGAGCGTCTTCTCCCCACCCCGTCCCTCGCCCTTCGCCAGAGCCGCGCCGTCGCCCGCGAAATGGCGGACTGCGCCGTGCGCGCGCTGAACAACGCTCTCACCACCCTTGACCACAACACGCCCGAGCTCGCCCAGAGCATCCACGACGATGAGGAGCTTTGCGACCACTATGAAGATATCCTCGGCACCTACCTCGTCAAGCTCAGCACGCAGAAAATGGGCCGCGACGAGAGCGAGGAGGCGACCGAACTCTTAAAGACCATCGGCGACTTTGAGCGCATTTCTGACCACGCGGTCAACATTCTCTCCTCCGCTGAGGAGATGGAGCAAAAGGGCCTCACGTTCTCCGGCAGCGCCCTCAACGAGCTCGCCATTCTCATCTCCGCCATCCGCGAGATCCTTTCGCTCTCGCTCAAGTCCTTCTCCTCGCAGGACGTCGCGCTCGCCCAACAGGTCGAGCCGCTCGAGCAGGTCATCGACACGCTCAAAGAGCAGATGCGCACGCGCCACATCCTGCGCATGCAGCAGGGCCATTGCAGCATTGAGGCTGGCTTTGTCCTCTCCGATCTTCTGACCGACCTTGAGCGCACATCCGACCACTGCTCCAACATCGCCGGCTGCGTCATCGACGCCCGTGCGCATAACCTCAACCTGCACGAAACGCTGCGCCAGGCCAAGACTGCCGACGGCAGCTTCCAGCAGACGTACGAATCCTACGTGGAAAAGTACCAGCTTCCTGTTCCGTCGTCAAACGTGTAAAAAGCGGGGCGCTTGCGAGCGCCCCATTTTTGCTATTTTCTTGCTTGTAAAGCGCCCGTTTCCCTGCTATACTACGGTCATTAGGTTATTTCCGCGCAAACTGTCAACTTTGCGCGGTAGGAAAGGATGATACCATGGACCCGATTTATGAGATCGAATTGCAGGACTGCCCCTACTGCCGCGGCACCGGTACGGTGGAGGATGAGCAGGGCTGGTGCGTTTATGTCACCTGTGTCGACTGCGGCGCGCAGACCGCGCACGCAAGCTACGAGTCCCCCGAGGAACGTCTGGCCGCCGCGCAGCAGGTCGCGCACCTGTGGAACGTCGGCAAGGTTCTGAACCCCGGCGTCGGCGACTGATTCGACTGGAACTGCATAAAAAGGACGGAAGAAAAGCATCTTCCGTCCTTTTTGCGCTCAACCGCCGTTTGAGCGCGCGAAACTCCCCCTCCATTGCGCGTTTTCCTGCAATCGGCTATACTGAACTCATCAAGGACGTCCGCACTTTATAGAAACGGAGTTTTGCCTTTATGAACATCGACATCGGCAGCAAGATCAAAACGCTGCGCCTCTCCAAAAGCATGACGCAGGAGCAGCTTGCAAAAGCCCTCCACGTGAGCGCGCAGGCCGTGAGCAAGTGGGAAAACGGCAGCTCGCTTCCCGATATTCAGCTTTTGCCCGCGCTGTCCGTCACGCTGGGAACGAGCATCGACTCGCTCTTCTCCCTCACGGACGAGAGCCGCTTTGCCCGCATCGACAATATGCTCTGGGACAAGCGCTTTCTCACACAGCAGGAATTTGACGAAGAGGAGCACTTTTTGCAGGAAAAGTGCCGCGAGGAGGAAACGCGCCCGCGCGCGACGCTGCTGCTCGCAGAGCTCTACTGCAAGCGCGCACGGGAATACAATGACCTCGCCTCTCCCCTCGCGCGTCAGGCGCTCGCACTGAATCCCGACTGCAAGGAGGCGCACAACGCCATCTTCGACGCCGAGCACGGCGCGTACCTCGACTGGAACGCGACGAACCACTACCGCACGATCGTCTTCTATCAGGAGTTTCTCGCCGCGCATCCGGAGAACCACAGCGCGCACCTGTGGCTTCTGGACCTTCTCATCGCCGACCGCCGCTGCGCGGAGGCGCGCGAGGTCTTGGACAAAATGCACCGCCTGAAGCCGACCTACAACGACGACTTTTACCTCGGCTGTATCCTTTTGCAGGAGGGGCACACCGACGACGCGCTCGCGCAGTGGGAGGCCATGTGCGCAAAGTATCCCGACACGTGGGAGGTCTACGTTATGCGCGCGAGCGAGCTCGCCAAGCTCGCTCACTACGACGAGGCCATCGCGGACTATGAAAAGGCGATGGCGCTCATGCCGCCCCCGCGCTTTGTCGACCCTGCCGAGGCCATCGCGCAGATCTGCGAAATTCGCGGTGACTATGAAACGGCGATCACCTGCTACGAAAAGGTCATCGCCATCGAAAAGGCCGACTGGCACGAAACGCAGGGCGAAGCCATCGACGCCCCGCAGCGAAGCATCGCAAGGCTGCGCGAAAAGCTGGCAAGCCGCTGATATCGGGGCGAAAAGGCGCTTGTCAAAATCTTTTGACAAGCAATTTTCCCTCATGTAAAGCAGCTTTGCTCGACAAACTTTCCCGTTTTGGCTACCCTTGGGGCAGATCGAACGAAACGCACAGGAGGCACTTATGGAACTCGGTAATCAGATCAAGGCACATCGCGCCGCGCTCTCGCTTTCGCAGGAGGAGCTGGCGGAAAAGGTCTACGTCACGCGCCAGACCGTTTCCAACTGGGAAACGGGCAAGAGCTACCCCGATATCCACAGCCTGCTCCTGCTCAGCGCCCTCTTCGATGTTTCGCTCGACCAACTCATCAAAGGAGATTTGGAAACCATGAAACAGGAAGTCAATGCCGCCGATGTCAAAGCCATGAACCGCGACGCCATCATCTACACTGTTCTGCTCGCCGCCACGATCATTCTGCCCGTGCCTCTAATCAAGTGGTTCGGCCTGTACGGCCTCATTCCCGAGCTTTTGATCTGGGGCAGCGCGATGTACTTTGCCCTCCGCCTCGAGCGCATCAAAAAAGCAAATAACGTCCAGTCCTACAGAGAGATCTTAGCCTTCAGCGAAGGGAAGCGGCTCGACGAGATCGAGCAGAAGGTCGAAGCGGGCAAGCGGCCCTATCAGAAAGTTCTGCTCGCCCTGCTCACCGCCGGGATCACACTGCTTGTCGGCATGGTGCTCAGCTGACTGCTGCTGTAAGCAAACATCACAAAACCCGCCCCGACGCAAAAGCGTCAGGGCGGGTTTTCCATTTTCAGAAGCAGGTTTCACATATTGAAGCGTCTGCGCGCTTCCTCGCGCAGCGACGGGACGCGGCGCACGATGCGCAGCGGGATGATGAGCCCGATGCAGATGACGAGCACGACAAGTGACCAGCTCGGCTGCCACGCCTCGCGAAAATAGCGGTCGAGGCAAAATTCCACGCCTATCGCCATCAGACCCACCGCGCCGATGCACATGGCGATGGAAGAAAGGCGTGAGCGCCTGCCGTCGCGCAGCAGAAAGCTCAGCAGGAATACGACGACGCACGCCCAGCCGAGCATCGGCAGCACGAGCCCGCGGAACCAGCACCCCCCGTGCAGCGCAACGGAGATGATCCACACGTAAATGCCGATGGCGGCGACGTCCGCCGTCAGTCGGAAGAAGATTGGGATGCCGCGCACGAGCATCGGCAGTGCGAACCAGATCCACAGCATCACTGCCGCGCCCGCGACGTAGAGCGCCCAAGGGTGCTCCGTCGGCAAAATGAGATTCAGCAGCCCGCAGCAGAGCGACACGGACGCGAGCATCGCCGTTAGCAGTGCGGCGGCGGCTCTGCGCGATGCTCTCGGCACCTCGGCCGGCTTGGTCGGGAAATAGCGCGGCTCGGTCTCATCCGGCTTCCACGCCGGCGTGCCGCAGAGCGGGCAGCGCTCCGCGCCCTCGTCCAGCTCCACGCCGCATTTGACACAATATGACATCAAATTCCTTCTTTCGATCTGCTATTCATCGGTTGCTCTCTACGCGCACGGGGATTCCCGCGCGCACGAGGAAGCGGAAAAAGTCGCGCTCGGTGTCCGTCTCCGCCTGCGTGCCGGCAAAGGTGATCTCCATCGTGTCGCCATAGCTGATGGACGCGCAGTGGCAGCGCGGCACCGTCGCCTGTCCCAGAATGACCTCCGCCCCGCGGATATGCTCAGCCATTTCGGGCGGCACGGTGAACGCGCCTGGGTTCGTATATGTGCAGGAATAGGGCCTCACGCCATGCAGGCGGTAATTGAGCGCCATGACGGGATTTTTGAAAACGACCGGAATGAGCCGCAGGAAAAAGTTTTCCGTAAAGCGAACGTTGCCCGTGAACGCCGCCTGCAATTCCTGCCGGTTGATGTGCAGCTTCATAAAATACCGCACTTGCGAGACGATCTCGGGGAACGTGTAGTCGCCGAGCGCGGGGTCGATATACGGGCGGACGGTGGTAATGAAGTTTCGCAGCGTCTCGCTCGGGAACCAGCCGCGCAGATTGATGGGGATGGCCAGCGCCACGGGGCGCAGGCGGTAGGGCTTTTCGCGCTTCTGCTTTTCCAAAATGACGTAAATGAGCACAGCGGAGAGGTATTCGGTGATCGACGCGCCGTACTTTTTCGACTCCTCGCGCAGCTTCGAGAGCGGCACGAAGCCCATCGTCACATGGAACGTGTAAAACGGCTCGCTTGTGCCGGTATTCTGATACGCCGTCGGCTGGCGGTGGAGGCCCAGTGCGTGATGTCCTGCGTAGCGGGCATAGGCGTCCTCCATCTCCTCCTCGCGCGGTGGCTCGTTCAAATCAAGCACGCCGTTCCCCGCAGGGATATCAACGCCGGTCTGGCGCAGGTATTCGGCCAGCAGCGTGCGGAAGAAGACGATGGCTCCGCCGCCGTCGGAAAGCGCGTGGAAGACCTCAATCGAAATGCGGTTGCGGTAATAGTAAAAGCGCACGAGCCAGCCGTTGTCTTCCTTGAAGCGCACGGGCTGGCAGGGGGCGGACACGTCCTCTTTCAAAAACGGCCCCGGCGCGCTGTTGTGCTCCAAATAGTACCAGAACGCACCCTTACGGATGCGCACGGCAAAGGTCGGGAAGCGCGGCATGCAGCGGTCGATGGCGCGCTGAAGCGCCGCGGGGTCGACGTCCTTTTCCATCAGAGCGGAAAAGCGGTAGATGGCTGAATACTCCTCCTTTTGCAGCGCGGAGTAGAGCGTGCCCGCGGAGTCGAGCTTATACCATTTGCTGTTGGGCTTGGCCATCCGATGTTCCTTCTTTCCCTCTGCGCGGTCTTGAGAGGTTTATTGTAGCACAAAGCGCGCCGTGCTACAAGAAAGATGCGGCTTTTCCTTGGCATTTTTACGAAATTATGATATCATACTCCCAAAGAATTTTGTTTTTCAGGAGGAGCTATGGAACCCAAACTCCGCATCATCCGCAAAAAGAAGAGCGAGGCCGAGAACGCGCATCTCGACCCGCTGATGCGTGCGCTCAAGGCGCTGCACAGCGCCGGTGCGCCAGAAAGCATGACCGCCGAAGAGCTTGAGCGTCAGCGCCGCAGTCAGGAGGTCCTCGGCAAGCTGACTGCGCCGATGACGGGCATGGATTACGAGGAATTTGCCCTCTCGGGCATGAGCGCGGCGTGGACGCGGCTCAAGGCCCCCCACGGCAGCCGCCATGCGATTTTATACTGCCACGGCGGCGGCTACACGAGCGGCAACCTCGGCTATTCGCGCGTACTGTCGTCCAAGCTCGCGCATGCGACGGGCTACGATGTGCTGAGCTTTGAATACCGCCTCGCGCCCGAGTTCCCCTATCCCGCCGCGGTCGAGGACGCGCTGCGCGCGTGGGACTATCTGATGCTCCAAGGCTACGGCGCGCGCGATATCGTCCTCGCGGGCGACAGCGCGGGCGGCAACCTCGCCCTTGTGCTCTGCAACCGCCTCAAGACGGCGGGCCGCAAGCTCCCCGGCACGCTCATCCTGATGTCCCCGTGGACCGACATGACGATGTCCGGCCAGTCCTATACAGAGCGTGCGGAGATCGACCCGATGCTCACGCCCGAGTACATCGAAGCCGTGCGCCTCGCCTACGCCGCAGGAAGAAACTACCGTTCGAGCGACCTGTCCCCACTTTTTGCCGACTTCACCGGCTTCCCGCCGACGCTCATCCAGGTCGGCGACCACGAGATCCTGTATTCGGATTCAGAACAACTCTATCAGGCGATGAGGCGCGCAAACGTTCCCTGCCGCCTGCAGGTCAGCGAGGGGATGTGGCATGTGTTTCAGATGTTTCCCATTAGAAAGGCTTCTGTTGCAATAGAAAATATCGCACGGTTCCTTTTGGAACAATAAGTTCCGGTTTTTTCCCACCTGGTGTGGGGGACGCGGATAAGGGAGGGGTATCTCTTTTTCGAAAAGAGATACCCCTCCCTTGCACCCTCCCAGAGAAAATTCACATTGCAGGCGAGCAGCTCGAAGAGCTGCAATGCTTGCCGATTGCACTTCCTGCGCGCGGCGGAGCCGCGTTAGCATTGCTATACGATTTGCCTCTGCTCCTATCATCCGCTGTTGCTCTGCCAGTCTCGTAGAAGTGCAGCCTAATTCCCGTCTACCGCCAGTCTCATCAATGCGGCGAGCGCAGCAATGCCGCATTCCGCAGGCAGTCTGCCGCCGGGCAAACGTCACTCGCGCCTCACGACAGTAAGGCGCGGTTGATATCTGTAACGACTTGCAGAAGATTCATGGCGAAGCCATGTACACCGCACCTACACTGCGCAGCGCGTGCAGTTCTTCAAGCTGCAAACCCGCAATGTGCGGGGTCAAGGGGCAGAGCCCCTTGCGTTCTCTTGGGGGTCCAAGGGGGCCATTCTCTCACGTGAGAGAATGGCCCCCTTATCCGCGCAGCGCCATCGGCGCTGCCTCTCCCTCCCGCGCCGTGCGCGGGAAACTCCCTCACCCGTTGGGCAAATCAAAAAAGTGCAACTTTTTTTGAAAAACCCACTTGACAAGTGTGCCCCGCGTGCTATAATGCAACCAACAAGTGAAGAGCTTCAAACCTATGACGGAGAGAAGTAGCCGATGCAGATAAGCACAAAGAGAGTCCCGGGTGGTGTGATCGGGGCGGCGGACGGTCGGTGAATGGACTTCAGAGGGCGGACCGAACGGCGGAAGTCAAGTAGGGACCGACGGGCATCCCACCCGTTATCCATCGGGGCGCGTATGATGGTGCGCGTAAGCGAGCGGGCGTTTTACAAAACGTCAATTTGGGTGGTATCGCAGAAGTTTGATGACTTTTGTCCCATGTGTATGGGATGAAGGTCTTTTTTCTTTATATTCCTCCTGTTCCGGCAAACCAGGACCTCATCTGCCACCCGAAATCAAATAAATTTGGAGGAAAACAAAAATGAAAAACAACATGGTGAAAAAGCTTCTGACCCTGGCTCTCGCCGGTGCGATGACCCTGTCTCTGGCCGCGTGCGGCAGCAAGAGCGACGACAGCAGCAACGACGCCCAGCAGGGCGGCGACGAAAGCGGCAAGACCTACAAGGTCGCCATCATCAAGCAGCTCGACCACGCCTCTCTCGACGAGATTGCGAACGCTGTGGCCGCCGAGCTCGACAAGATCGCAGCCGACAATAATGTGACCATCGAGTACGACATCACCTCCGGCCAGAACGATCAGACCATCTTAAAGCAGCTGTCCGATCAGGCGATCGCCGATCAGGTCGACGCCATCATCCCCATCGCGACGACCGCCGCGCAGATCTCTGCCCTCTCCGCTGAGGACACCAAGACCCCCGTTGTTTATGCCGCCGTCTCCGATCCCGAGGCCGCGAGCCTGACGGGCATCGACTATGTGACCGGCACGAGCGACGCGCTGAACACCAGCTTCATCATGGACATGATCTTCGCCCAGAACCCGGACGTCGCCAAGGTTGGCCTGCTCTACTCCCTCTCTGAGCCCAACTCCACCAAGCCCATCGCCGACGCGAAGGCCTACCTCGACGCCAAGGGCATCGAGTACGTTGAGCAGACCGCGAACACGAACGACGAAGTCGTCGCTGCCGCTTCCGCGCTGATCGCCGATGGTGTGGACGCCGTCTTCACCCCGACTGACAACGTCATCATGGCCGCCGAGCTCGCCATCTATGAGGACCTCGCCAAGGCCGGCATCCCCCACTACACCGGCGCTGACTCCTTCGTCCGCAACGGCGCTTACGCCACCTGCGGCGTGAACTACACCGACCTCGGCGCCAAGACCGCCGACCTCGCCTACTCCGCCATCACCGACGGCATGGACGCCATGGAGGACTACTACCTGATGGACGGCGGCATCATCACCGTCAACACCGACACCGCCGCCGCGATGAGCCTTGACTACTCCTGCTTCGACAGCATGGGCACCGTTGTCGAGGTCACGACCACCAAGGACTAAGAAAACCGTTTCCCCGCAAATGAACTGCCTTTCCCCCGACCCTCCCGTCGGGGGAAATTGGCCTGAAAGGAGAATTTCCCCATGCTCATCATCACGCAGACCGCCCTTGAGCTGGGCTTCCTCTACGCCCTGGTCGCGATGGCGCTGTTTTTAAGCTACCGCATCCTCGACATCGCCGATCTGACGACCGACGGCTGCTTCGTCCTCGGCGCGGCCGTGTCCGTCACCGTGACGGCCGCGGGACACCCTGTCCTCGCCATCTTCGCCGCGATGCTCGCGGGCGCGTGCGCGGGCTTTGTCACCGCGTTTTTGCAGACGAAGCTCGGCGTGCCGTCGATCCTCGCCGGCATCGTCACGAACACCGGCCTTTACACCATCAACTTAATGGCGATGGGCTGGAAATCCAACCAGAGCTTGCTTGGCGGCAAGACCGTCTTCACGATGCTGCGCGAGACCGGCATCGGCGGCGAGTGGTACGAGCTGCTGCTCGCAGCGTTCGTCACGATCCTGGCCGGTCTTCTGCTGGTGCTGTTTCTCGGCACGCGCATGGGTCTTTCCATCCGCGCCACGGGCGATAACCCCGACATGGTGCGTGCCTCGTCGCTGAATCCGTCGTTCACGATCACGGTCGGCCTGTGCCTTGCCAACATGCTCACGGCGCTCTCCGGCGCGATCGTCGGTCAGTATCAGAAGACTGTGGACATCAACTCCGGCACGGGCATCGTCGTCATCGGCCTCGCCTGCCTCATCATCGGCGAGACGCTGCTCGGGCGCAGAAGCGTCAAAAAGGGCGTCATCGCCGCGATTCTCGGCTCGATCGTTTACCGCTTCATCTACGCCATCGTATTCTACACGAAGATCGTGCCCGTCGAGTGCCTGAAGCTCCTGACGGCCATCATTGTGGCGCTGGCCATTGCCGCGCCGAGCATCCAGAAGTGGGCGACGTTCCAGAAGCGCAAAATGGCCGCCAGAAATAAGGAGGGCGTGTAAGATGCTGGACATTCAAAATCTCTCCAAGACCTTCAACCCCGGCACGGTGAATGAAAAAAAGGCGCTTTCTTCCCTTTCCCTGCATTTGGACGAGGGCGATTTCGTCACCATCGTCGGCTCGAACGGAGCGGGCAAGTCGACGCTCTTCAACGCCATCGCGGGCAGCTTTTATGCCGACGAGGGCAGCATTTCGCTCGCGGGCAAGGACATCACCTTCATGCCCGAGCACGAGCGCTCCCGCCGCATCGGGCGTCTCTTTCAGGACCCCCTGCGCGGCACCGCGCCGAGCATGACGATCGAAGAAAACCTTGCGCTCGCGTACCTGCGCGCGGCGCACGGCAATCCGTTCAGCCGCATCAGCAAGAAGGACAAGGATTTCTTCGCCGAGCAGCTCAAGCAGCTCGGCATGGGCCTTGAGGACCGCATGAAAAACCCCGTGGGCCTGCTCTCCGGCGGCCAGCGTCAGGCGCTCACGCTGCTGATGGCGACGATGGTGCCGCCGCAGCTCTTACTTCTTGACGAGCACACCGCGGCGCTCGACCCCGCAACGGCGGAAAAGGTGCTCGGCCTCACCCGCCGCGTCGTGGCGGAAAGTCACATCACCTGCCTGATGGTCACGCACAACATGCATCAGGCACTTGAGCTCGGCAACCGCACACTGATGATGGCGGACGGGCACATCGTGCTCGACATCGCGGGCAGTGAACGCGCGGGGATGGGAGTCGACGATCTCATCGCGCGGTTCAAAGCAGGTGCCGGACATGAGCTTGATAACGATAGAATTCTTTTATCGGAATAAAATTGCAGCACAAAGTGCTGCCACCCTATTCCCCACACCGTGTGGGGAATAGGGTAAAGGGGATACTCTCTTTCACGAAAGAGAGTATCCCCCTTTTGATCCCCCGAGAGAAAGGTTTTCCATTGCAGGCGAACAGCTTGAAGAGTTGCGGCGCTTGCCGATTGCACTACCTGCGCGCGGCGCTGCCGCGTTTAGTTCTGCTATACGATTTGGTGTGCTTCCATTATCCGCTGCCGCTCTGCTGATCTTGTTTTGGTGCAGCCTAATCACCTGCCACCGACAACGCATGCTATTTCGATAGTGCGTACTGCGGCGAGCGCCAGCAATGCTAAACAATCCAAAGTAGGCGGAAATTGCTGAAGACTGCCGAATCGCAGGCAAAGCGGTAGCGGAGATAGAAGTAAGACAAATCGTTTAGATTCATCACTTGGCAGGCACTCCCATTCCAGAGGCATAAAAGTCATTCAAGCCAGAGACTGCCAATCAAAAGCCTTTCTCTTGGGGTTCCAAAGGGGATATTCTCTTTCGCGAAAGAGAATATCCCCTTTGATTCGTGCAGCGCCGACGGCGCTGCCTTCCCCTCCGCACCTGTGCGGAAACAACGCTCCACAATGTGGAGCTTTTTTAACGCATGGGTCATTTTGCCCGCTTGAGGCAATACCAATTCCATGCTATACTTATCGTTAAGAAAACGACAAATTCAAAGGAGAACTGCATGGAGAGCATTTTTGAAAAACGTCTTACCGTCACGCCCGACTACTGTGACGCGTCGGGCGCGCTGTCGCCGTTGGCGGCGTTTACGATTTTTCAGGGCATCGCAGCGCAGCACGCGGAGGTGCTGGGCGTCGGCAGCAGCGCGATGGCGAAAAAGGGTGAATTCTGGCTCACGGTCCACACGCGCGTCGATCTCTTTGAGCGCGCGTACCTGATGGACGAACTCACGGTGCGCACGTGGGCGGAGGCGTGCAGCGAGCGCGACGTACGCACGTACCGCAGTTACACACTCTCGCGCGGTGAGGCGGTCATTGCCCGCGGCAAGACCGAGTGGGCCATCTTAGGACCGGAGCAGAAGATCATCCGCTTTGGCGACTCAGGCTTCCCGAAGGACTACCCCTTCCCCGCCGAGACGGCCATCCCCGAAAAATTGCAGCGCTTCCATGAAAAGTTTGAGGACGCCGACCTTTTCTCGCACTACGCCGTGCGGTCGACGGACATCGACCTCGGCCACCACATGAACAACGTGGCCTATGTGCGCCTGCTGCTCGACTGCTTTTCGGCAAAGGAGCTCGCGAGCGGTAATATTCAATCGGTCGAGCTGCACTACTCAACGCCGTGCTTCGAGGGTGAGGCGCTGACGGTCTACAAGAAGTCACTCGATGACGGCACGTGCCGCATCGGCATCGTCAAGCCGGACGGCAAAACCGCCTCGCAGGCGTGCGTGACGTTCAAAAAGTAAGGACGCGGCGGCAGTGAAATACTTTTTACAGGGCCTTACGATGGGGCTTGCATACGTCGCGCCCATCGGGCTGCAAAATTTATTCGTCATCAACTCGGCGCTGACGCACACGCGAAAGCGCGCACTTTTGACGGCGCTCATCGTCATCTTTTTCGACGTGACGCTCGCGCTCGCGTGCTTTTTCGGCGTGGGCGCGGTCATGCAGCGCTATGAATGGCTGCAAATGGTCATCCTGCTGCTCGGCAGCCTGATCGTGCTGTATATCGGCGTCGGCCTCCTGCGCGCCAAGGCGGAGGAGATCGACCGCAGCCGGACCGCGGACTCGATCCCCAAGACCATCTCGTCCGCCTGTGTGGTCACATGGTTCAACCCGCAGGCACTCATCGACGGAACGATGATGCTCGGCGCGTTCTACGTGACGCTGCCCGCGGCGCAGAGCACGTCGTTTATCAGCGGCGTGGCGCTCGCGTCCTGCCTGTGGTTCACGGGGCTGACGCTGCTCATCTCGCTTTTCAGCGACAATTTCACGCCCAAAACGCTCGTTGTCATCAACAAGGTCTGCGGCGTGATCATCGTTTTCTACGGCTGCAAGCTGCTCTACAGCTTCCTGACGATGGTATTTTGATCTCAGTGCTCAAAAAAGCGGTTCCCGTTTGGGAACCGCTTTTTGTTGTTCTTTGCGCTGTTTAGTTGTTGCTGGCGTTCGTGGCGCGGAGGGTGACGTCGTGATAGCCGCCCTCGACGATGCTGGTGGCGGAGACGAGCGTGAGCTTCGCGTTCTTCTGCAGGTCAGGGATCGTCGTCACGCCGCAGTTGCACATGGTCGACTTGACCTTGTAAAGGCTTCTTGCGACGTTATCCTGCAGGGAGCCCGCGTAGGTGACGTAGGAATCCACGCCCTCTTCAAACGCAAGGCCCGTCTTGCCGCCGAGGTCGTAACGCTGCCAGTTGCGCGCGCGGTTCGAGCCTTCGCCCCAGTATTCCTTGACGTACACGCCGTTGACAAGCAGCTTGTTCGTCGGCGATTCGTCGAAGCGAGCGAAGTAGCGGCCCAGCATCAGGAAGTCCGCGCCCATGGCGAGCGCGAGCGTCATGTGATAGTCGTGCACGATGCCGCCGTCGGAGCAGATGGGGACATACACGCCGGTCTCGCGGAAGTATTCGTCGCGCGCGGCGCTCACCTCAATGAGCGCGGTGGCCTGGCCGCGGCCGATACCCTTCGTTTCGCGCGTGATGCAGATGGAGCCGCCGCCGATGCCGACTTTGACAAAGTCCGCGCCGCTCTCGGCGAGGAAGCGGAAGCCGTCGCGGTCAACGACATTGCCCGCGCCGATCTTGATGGTATTGCCATAGTTCGCGCGCACGTAGTCGATGACCTTCTTCTGCCAGACGGAGTAGCCCTCCGACGAGTCGATACACAGCACATCCGCGCCGGCCTCCACGAGCGCGGGAATGCGCTCGGCGTAGTCGCGGGAGTTGATGCCCGCGCCGACGAGGTAGCGCTTCTTGTCGTCCTGAAGCGCGAGGGGGTGCTCCTTGTGCTCGGCGTAGTCCTTGCGGAAGACGAAGTAGAGCAGGTGGTCGTTTTCATCCACGATGGGCAGCGCGTTGAGCTTGTGCTCCCAGATGATGTCGTTAGCCTCCTTGAGCGTGGTCGACGCAGGAGCGGTGACGAGCTTTTCGCGCGGCGTCATGAACTCGCGCACCTTCAAATCAGTGCTCATGCGGCTCACGCGGTAGTCGCGGCTCGTCACGATGCCGAGGAGCTTGCCGTTGGGCGTTGCGTCCTCGGTGATGGCGACGGTCGAGAAGCCGTTTTTCTCCTTGAGGGCCAAAACATCGGCCAGCGTGTGCTCAGGCGTCAGGTTGGAGGCAGACGGCACAAAACCAGCCTTGCTGCTCTTCACGCGGCGCACCATCTCGGCCTCGCTCTCGATGGACTGGGAGCCGAAGATGAACGAAAGGCCGCCCTCTTTGGCCAGCGCGATGGCCAGCGTGTCGTTCGACACAGACTGCATGATGGCCGAGACCATCGGGATATTCAGGCTGATGGGGCACTCCTCCTGCCCCTTGCGGTAGCGCACGAGGGGCGTTTTGAGCGAGACGTTGTCAGGAATGCAGTCCTCGGACGTGTAACCGGGGACGAGCAGATATTCGCTGAACGTGTGAGACGGTTCGGGATAATAATAAGCCATTGGGTCTGCTCCTCTCTTCTTAAATTACTTGAAATAGCGCACGGCAGAGGTGAACAGCTCCATCTCATACTGCCCGGGAACGTTGCGGTAAAGCTCCTTGCCGATGCGCTCGGTGTGCCCCATCTTGCCGAATACACGGCCATCGGGCGAGGTGATACCCTCGATGGCACAGATCGAGCCGTTGGGGTTGAATGCTGCATCCATTGTAGCATACCCGTCAAGGTCTACGTACTGTGTGGCGATCTGGCCGTTTTCGGCGAGCTTCTTCACAAGCTCTTCGGATGCGAGGAAGCGGCCCTCGCCGTGGGAAATGGGCACGGTGTAAATGTCGCCGACCTTCGTACCCGCAAGCCAGGGGGACTTGTTGGAGCACACGCACGTGCGGACCAGACGGGACTGGTGGCGGCCGATGACGTTGTAGGTGAGCGTCGGGCAGTCCGCGTCGGTGTCCATGATCTTGCCGTAGGGCACAAGACCGAGCTTGATGAGCGCCTGGAAGCCGTTGCACACGCCGAGCATCAGAGCGTCGCGCTTTTCGAGGAGGTCCGTGACCTGCTCCTTGACTGCGGCGTTGCGGAAGAACGCCGTGATGAGCTTGGCACTGCCGTCGGGCTCGTCGCCGCCGGAGAAGCCGCCGGGGATGACGATGATCTGGCTATCCTTGACGGCCTTGGCAAAGCGCTCGACGCTGTCAGCAACGTCGGCGCTCGTTAAGTTGCGGATGATGAACTGCTCGGCGTCCGCGCCTGCTTCGAGCAGGGCGCGCTGGGTGTCGTACTCGCAGTTTGTGCCGGGGAAGACGGGGATCAGCGCCTTCGGACGCGCGATCTTGACAGCGGGCGCGGCGCGCTTTTCCGTTTCATAGGTAAAGCACTCGACCGTGCCGGCGTCCTGCGTCTTCGTCGGATAGACGGATTCGAGGACGGCGTCGTTCAGGGCCAGCAGCCCAGAGATGCTCGCCTCGTCATTGCCGATGGTGATCGTCTTCTCCGCCGTCGTGATGCCGATGCAGACGGCGTCGGGAATTTCCTCGGTGAGCTCGGCGACGATCGCGCCGGGCATGGGCCGGTACCAGTCGAGAGCGGTCGAAGCCGCGGCAAAGCCGACCTCGTTGCCGAGCGACATCTTCATCACCGCCTCGGCAAGGCCGTTTTCAACGGCCCATGCGCTTGCTGCCTTGCCCGCGCGGGCGAGCGCGGTGAAGCGCTCCCACGCAGCGGTCTTCTGCTCCGCCGTGCCGCCGTAGAAGAGATAAACGCCGTGACCGGCGGACTTGAAGTCAGTCGTCACAAGCTCGCCCGCGCACACTGGTGCAATGGCGAACGAGATGAGCGTCGGCGGGACGTCGTGGTCTAAGAACGTGCCGGACATCGAGTCCTTACCGCCGATGGCGGCGGCGCCGAGCTCAAGCTGCGCGTCCAGCGCACCGAGGAGCGCGGCAAAAGGCTTGCCCCAGCGCACGGGCTCATTGCGGAGCTTTTCAAAAAATTCCTGTAAGGTGAGATATGCCTTGTGATAATCGGCGCCCGCGGCGACGATCTTAGCAACCGAGGTGTAGACCGCGCTGTGCGCGCCCGTGTAAGGATCGGCGCTCAGTGCGTCGGGGTCGCAGCCCCAGGCCATCACGCTGCCCTGCTCGGTCTTGCTACCCGGCAGCACCGGCAGCAGCGCCGCCATCGCCTGCGAGGGACTGCGCTGCGTCTTGCCGCCAAAGGGCATGAGCAGCGAGAACGCACCGACGGTGGAGTCGAAGCGCTCGGTGAGACCGCGGCGGGACGCGCTCTTGAGGCTGCCCGCCATATCGCGCAGCGTGCACGGCGCGCAAGCGGACTCCGCCTGCTTCTTTCCCGCTTCCACGCGAATGCTTGCGTGCTTGACTGCGCCGTTCGTGTCGAGGAAGGCGCGCGAAAGGTCGGCGACCGTCTGGCCGCGCCAGTGCATGACCATGCGGGGGCTCTCAGTCACGACGGCCACGCGGTAGGCCTCCAGGTTTTCGGCCTGCGCAGCGGCGATGAACTTCGCCTCATCCTCCGGCGCGACGACGACGGCCATGCGCTCCTGCGATTCGGAGATCGCAAGCTCGGTACCGTCGAGGCCCTCATACTTCTTGCGCACGGCGTCGAGCTCGATCTCGAGGCCGTCGGCCAGCTCGCCGATGGCGACAGACACACCGCCCGCGCCGAAGTCGTTGCAGCGCTTGATGAGGCGGGTGACCTCGCCGTTTCGGAACAAGCGCTGGATCTTGCGCTCTTCGGGCGCGTTGCCCTTCTGGACCTCGCTCGCCATGGTGGTGAGGGACTTCATATCGTGGCTCTTCGACGAACCGGTCGCGCCGCCGATGCCGTCACGGCCCGTGCGGCCGCCGAGCAAGATAACGACGTCGCCCGGGGCGGGACGCTCGCGCACAACGTTCTTGGCGGGCGCTGCGGCGACGACCGCGCCGCACTCAAGGCGTTTGGCAATGTAGCCCTCGTGGTAGAGCTCGGCGACATGGCCCGTGGCAAGGCCGATCTGGTTGCCGTAGGACGAATATCCCGCCGCCGCGGTCTGCGCCAGCTTGCGCTGGGGGAGCTTTCCGGGAAGCGTCTCCGCGAGCGTCTTTCGCGGGTCGCCGCCGCCGGTGACGCGCATCGCCTGATGGACATAAGCGCGGCCGGAGAGCGGGTCGCGGATGCAGCCTCCGATGCAGGTGGCCGCGCCGCCGAAGGGTTCAATTTCGGTGGGGTGGTTGTGGGTCTCGTTTTTGAACATCAGCAGCCAGTCCTGCTCCTCGCCGTTCACCTTGGCGGGAACGTGGATAGAGCAGGCGTTGATCTCCTCGCTCTCGTCGAGCTCGGGGAGAAGGCCGCGTTTCTTGAGCGTCTTGGTGCCGATGGTCGCGATGTCCATGAGCGTCTGGGGGCGCTTGGCGGCCTTCTCGAGGCCGTAGACCTCCTCGCGCGCGGCGAGGTAGCGGTCATACGCATCCTTGACGGCGGGATTCTCGATGCTGACCTCGTCCAAATGCGTAGAGAACGTCGTGTGGCGGCAGTGATCGGACCAGTAGGTGTCGACGACGCGCACCTCGGTCACGGTGGGGTCGCGGTGCTCTTCGTCGCGGAAATAGGCCTGCAAGGTCTTGAGGTCGTCTAAGTCCATCGCAAGGCCCATGGATGAAAGAAGCGCCGAGAGCGCCGATTCATCCATCCCGGTAAAGCCGTCGACCGATGCGACGGGCTTGGGCTCGGAGAGGTTCTCTTCGAGCGTCTCGGGCTTTGCAAGCGAGGCCTCGCGACTCTCGACAGGGTTGATGACATGGTGCTTGACGGCCTCGACGTCCTTTTCAGAGAGCGTGCCGTAGAGCGCGTAGACCTTCGCCGTGCGGATGCGCGGGCGCTCGCCCTGGCTGAGGAGCTGGATGCACTGCGCCGCGCTGTCCGCGCGCTGGTCGAACTGGCCGGGCAGCGGCTCGACGGCAAACACGGCGGCAGCGCCGCTCGCGTCGATCTCCCCGCTCGTCAGGTCGAGCTGCGGCTCGGAGAAAACGGTATTTGTGGCATAGGCAAACAGAGTCTCGTCGATGCCCTCGACGTCGTAGCGGTTCCAAATGCGCACATTTTCAAGACTCTTGAGGTCCAGAAACGAGCGGCAGTCGGAAAGAAGGCTCGCGCACTCGGGCGCAAGGCCGGGCTTTTTTTCAACACAGACGCGATAGACCATTTACTCTCTCTCCTTTTGCGCGGCGAGGGCTCGGCGGCCAATGTCGCTGCGGCAGTATTTGTTGGCAAAATCGACCTCGGACGATAAACGGTAGGCCTCCTTCACGGCCTCCTCGAGCGCGGGGGCGACGGCGGTAACGCCGAGCACGCGGCCGCCCGCGGTCAGGAGCCTGTCTCCGTCTTTCTTCGCGCCCGCGACGTAGGTGTGCGCAGTGGCCTCTTCGCTCATCGTGATGGGGAAGCCGCTCTCGTACTTCTTGGGGTACCCGTTCGAGGCGAGGACGACGCAGCAGGCGGAATCGGTCGAAAATTCGACGGACACATCCTTGAGCGTGCCGTTCGTCGTTGCCTGCATAACCGTGAGCAGGTCGGACTTGAGAAGCGGCAGCACGACCTGCGTTTCGGGATCGCCGAAGCGGCAGTTGTACTCCACGACCTTCGGGCCGTCCTTTGTGAGCATCAGGCCGAAGTACAGGCAGCCCTTGAAGGGGCGGCCCTCGGCCTTCATCGCGCGGATGGTGGGCAGGAAGATCGTCTGCATGCACTCGTCCGCGATCTTTTCCGTGTAGCAGGGATTTGGGGCGATCGTGCCCATGCCGCCGGTGTTCGGGCCCTTGTCGCCGTCGAGCGCGCACTTGTGGTCCATGGAGGACACCATGGGAACAACGGTTTCGCCGTCGGTAAAGCTCAGAACGGAGACCTCGGGCCCCTCCATGAACTCCTCGATGACGACGCGCGCACCGCTCTGCCCGAAGGCCTTGTCCTCGATCATGGAGCGAACGGCGGCTTTCGCCTCCTCCACCGTCTGCGCGACGATGACGCCCTTGCCGAGCGCCAGACCGTCGGCCTTGACGACGATGGGCGCGCCCTGCGCCTCAATATAGGCGCAGGCGGCCTCCACCTCGGTGAAGAGCTCGTACTTCGCCGTGGGGATGCCGTACTTTTTCATCAGATCCTTGGAAAAGGCCTTGCTCGCCTCGATGACGGCGGCCTTTTTGTCGGGGCCGAAGCACGGGACGCCCGCCTCGGTCAGCGCGTCCACCGCGCCGAGGGCCAGTGGATCGTCCGGCGCGACGACGGCGTAGTCGATCCGGTGCGCTTTCGCAAATTCGACCTGCGCGGGGATGTCCTTTGCGCCGATCTCCGGCACGCAGACCGCGTCGGCGGCGATGCCGCCGTTACCGGGCAGGCAGTAAATTTCCTCAACTGCGGGATTTTCTTTTAACTTCTTGATAATGGCGTGTTCGCGGCCTCCGCCGCCGATGACCATGAGTTTCATTCGTTTCGTTCCTCCTTTTAGTGATGGAACAATCTCTGTCCGGTAAAGGCCATGGTGATGCCGTATTTATTCGCGGTCTCGATGACATTGTCGTCGCGGATCGAGCCGCCGGGTTCCGCGATGTAGGTGACGCCGCTCTTTCTCGCGCGCTCAACATTGTCGCCGAACGGGAAGAACGCGTCGGAGCCGACGGTCACGCCGCTCTGGCGGGCGACCCAGTCCTTGCGCTCCTGCGCCGTCAGCGGCTCGGGGCGCTCCTTGAAGACGCGCTGCCATGCACCGTCGGCCAAAACGTCGTCGCACTCGTCGGAAATATAAACATCAATGGCGTTGTCGCGGTCAGGGCGGCGGATACCGTCCACAAACGGCAGCGCAAGCACCTTCGGGTGGCGGCGGAGATACCAGTTGTCCGCCTTGCTGCCGGCAAGGCGCGTACAGTGGATGCGGCTCTGCTGGCCCGCGCCGACGCCGATGGTCTGGCCGTCCTTGGCGTAGCAGACGGAGTTCGACTGCGTGTATTTGAGCGTAATGAGCGAAACGATCATGTCGCGCTTCGCGTCATCGGGAAGATTCTTATTTTCGGTGACGATGTTCGCAAGAAGCGACTCGTCGATCTTGCAGTTGTTGCGGCCCTGCTCGAACGTGACGCCGAAGACGTCCTTCTGCTCCTGCGGGGCGGGAATGTAGGCGGGGTCCATCTGCACGATGTTGTACTTGCCGCCCTTTTTCGTCTTTAGGATGGCAAGCGCCTCCTCGCTGAACGAGGGGGCGATGATGCCGTCGGAGACCTCGCCTTTCAGATATTCCGCCGTCGCGGCGTCGCACTCGTCGGAGAGCGCCGCCCAGTCACCATAGGAGCAGAGGCGGTCCGCGCCGCGGGCGCGGATGTAGGCGCAGGCGATGGGCGAAAGGGCCTCGTCAGGCTCAACAAAGTAAATCTGCTTGTCCACCTCGTCGAGCGGCAGGCCGAGCGCCGCGCCCGCGGGAGAGACGTGCTTAAAGCTCGCCGCGGCGGGCAGGCCTGTGGCCTCCTTAAGCTCGCGCACGAGCTGGAAGGAGTTGAAGGCATCGAGCAGGTTGATGTAGCCTGGCTTGCCGTTCAGAACGGTGAACGGCAGGTCGCCGCCGTCTTTCATAAAGACGCGCGCAGGCTTCTGGTTGGGGTTGCAGCCATATTTGAGTTCGAGCTCGTTCATATCGTTCTCCTCAATCGCCTAAATTCTTGTTGAACAGCTTGACTTCGCCGTTCACGTTCGCGTAAAGGGACACCTTGTTGTCCTCGTTGAGCGCGTCCCAGACCTCTTCGGGGCTGGGGACGCTCACCTCCATCGGCTCGCCCGCAAATGTCGGCAGCGGCGTGCCGTCGCCCTGATAGGTGCTGATGAAGTAGGCCTTGTCCGCGTCGCAGCCCTCGTAGCAGAAGAACTCGCGCAGGCACCGGCCGTTGTTATGCTTGAGGATGGACATCTCGAACGAGCCGTCCTCATGCACGATGGCGGAAATACGCGGCGTCCAGTTCGGCTCGTCCGGCTCGTACTCGCGCGTCATCAGGCCGCGGCGGAAGTCGCCGTGCTCACAGATCGTGTCGGTCTGGTCGCCGTTCGTCACAACGAGGTCGCTGCCCATCGTGCGGACGGGGTGATAGATGATGAGGCTCGGGTCGGCGAGCTTGGCGGGGTCAAAGGCCTCGGTGCGGATGCCGTCGTCGGTCTTGACAAAGACGCGGTTGCGGCTATTCTCGCTGCGGCCCATGATGAAATAATAGACGCGATCCTTGCCGACTAAAATGCCGCGGCCGGGATAAGACGTATTTTTCAGAAAGTGCAAAAAGTCGACCATTTCAGTTCTCCTCTTCTGTGATGGCGCGGCAGACAAGCTCCGTCGCGCGCGGCAGGAGCTTCCATTCGGCCTGCTCCATCACGCGGCGCTGTAAGGTCTCGGGCGTGTCGCCCTCTTCGATCTCGACCGCTTTTTGCAGGATGATCTCGCCGCCGTCGGGAATTTCGTTGACAAAGTGCACCGTCGCGCCCGTGACCTTCACGCCGCGCGCGAGCGCAGCCTCGTGCACCTTTAAGCCGTACATGCCCCTGCCGCAGAACGACGGGATCAGCGACGGATGGATATTCAGAATGCGGCGCGGCCACTTTTTCGTGAAGTTCTCGCTCAGGATGCTCAAAAAGCCCGCAAGGACGATAACGTCGATCTTGTACTGCTCGAGCAGAAGCTCGATCGCCGCCTCAAAGTCGTGCTGGATGAGGCTCGACGGCACGGTGTGCGCGGGGACGTTCGCCTTTTCCGCGCGTTCGAGCGCGTAGGCGCATGCCTGAGAGGAAATGACGAGCGCGATCTCGCCGTGTGGAATTTTGCCGTCTCTCTGCGCGTCGAGCAAGGCTTGTAAATTCGTGCCGCCGCCCGAGACGAACACCGCGATGCGCGCGCTTTTCAGCATAGTGCGACCTTCTCTTCCCCGCTCACGACCTCGCCGATCACGTAGGCGTCCTGGCCGTTTTCCTTGAGGGCGGCAAGCGCCTTGTCGGCGTCATCTTTGGCGACGATCATCGTCATACCGACGCCCATGTTGTAGGTGTTGAACATGTCGTGCTCGGGGATGCTGCCCATGCGCTGGAGCATTGAGAAGATCGGCGGCGTGCGGAGAGAGGACTTGTCGATCTTCGCGCACAGGCCGTCGGGGATGCAGCGAGGGATATTTTCGTAGAAGCCGCCGCCTGTGATGTGGCTGACGCCGTGGACGTCGGCCACGTCCATCGCGGCGAGAACGGGCTTGACATAGATCTTCGTCGGGCGCAGCAGCTCTTCGCCCAGCGTGCAGCCGAGCTCGTCGACATATGCGCCGAGGTCCGCGTGCTCAACGTTGAAGATCTTGCGCACGAGGGAATAGCCGTTGGAGTGGATACCGCTTGAGGTGAGCGCGATCACAACGTCGCCCGGACGCATGCGGTCGTGGTCGATGATCTTCGCGCGGTCGACAATGCCGACGGCGAAGCCCGCAAGGTCGTAGTCGTCGGCAGACATGGTGCCGGGGTGTTCGGCGGTCTCGCCGCCGATGAGCGCGCAGCCGGACTGCACGCAGCCCTCGGCCACGCCGGAAACAAGCGTCGCGACCTTCTCCGGCTCGTTCTTGCCGATGGCGATGTAGTCGAGGAAGAAGATGGGCTTTGCGCCGCAGCAGATGATGTCGTTGACGCACATGGCAACGCAGTCGATGCCGACGGAGTCGTGCTTGTTCATCAGCTGCGCGATGCGCTGCTTCGTGCCCACGCCGTCCGTGCCCGAGACGAGCACGGGCTCGCTCATACCAGTAAGATCAGGCGCAAACAGGCCGCCAAAGCCGCCAATATCGGACACAACGCCCGGGATCATGGTGCGCTGGACGTGCTTTTTCATCAGCTTGACGCCCTCGTAGCCGGCCTCGATATTCACGCCGGCGTCACGGTAGCTCTCGGAAAAACTACGCATTCTTTTTCTTCTCCCCTTCACTGATTTTGCACTCAAAGCGGTCCTTGCCGCCGTCTTTCGGGATAGAGGTGGGATAGCCGCCGCCGAAGCAGGCCGTGCAGAAGCCGTTTTCGGTGTTGTCGGCGAGCTTGACGACGTCCTCAAGGCTTAAGTAGCCGAGCGAGTTGACGCCGATGATCTTCGCGATCTCATCGACCGTGTGGTGCGTGGCGATGAGGTTGTTCTTGTCGTCGATGTCCGTGCCGTAGTAGCACTCGGAGACAAACGGCGGCGCGCTGACGCGCATGTGGATCTCCTTCGCGCCCGCCTTCCACAATAGGTCGATCGTGCGGCGGCAGGTCGTACCGCGGACGATGGAGTCGTCGATCAGCACGACGCGCTTGCCCTCGACCACGGAGCGGATGGGGTTGAGCTTGATGTTGACCTCGTTTTCGCGCATCGTCTGCGTGGGCGAGATGAACGTGCGGCCGATGTACTTATTTTTGATAAAGCCGATGCCGTAGGGGATGCCGCTCTGGCGCGCGTAACCGAGGGCTGCATCAAGGCCGGAATCCGGCACGCCGATGACGACATCCGCCTGCACGGGATGCTCGAGCGCGAGGAACGCGCCTGCGCGCTGGCGTGCGACGTGGACGCTGCTGCCGTCGATGACGGAGTCAGGGCGGGCGAAGTAGATGAACTCGAAGACGCAAAGCTTCTTCGGCGCTTTGCCGCAGTGGCTCGTGTCGGAGCGAACGCCGGCCGTGTCGACGACAACGATCTCGCCGGGGCGGATGTCGCGCTCAAACTCGGCGCCGATGGCGTCGAGCGCGCAGGATTCAGACGCGAAGACAACAGAGCCGTCCTTCAGATGCCCCATGCAGAGGGGACGGAAGCCGTGGGGGTCGCGCGCGGCAATGAGCTTCGTCGGCGAGGAGAGGACGAGGGAATACGCGCCCTCGATGCGGTCCATCGCAGCGGAGACAGCCTCTTCGATGGAGCCGCGGTTGAGTCTCTCCTGCACGATGATATAGGCGATGACCTCGCTGTCGGTCGTGGTCTGGAAGATGGAGCCGCGGCTTTCAAGCTCCTGCCTCAGCTCGCGGGAGTTCGTCAGGTTGCCGTTGTGCGCGAGCGCCATACGGCCCTTGAAGTGGTTCACTAAAATGGGCTGGACGTTGCGCTTGTTGTCGCTGCCGGTCGTGCCGTAGCGCACATGGCCGACGGCGATGGTACCCTTGCCGAGCGATTTGAGCTGCTCGGGCGGGAAGACCTCGCTCACAAGGCCAGTGTCGCGCAGCGAGCGGAACAGGCCGTCGTCGTTGACGACGATACCCGCGCTCTCCTGTCCGCGGTGCTGGAGGGAGTAGAGCGCGTAGTAGGCATAGGACTCGACGTCCGCCTCCTGAGGCGTAAAGATGCCGAACACGCCGCATTCTTCGTGAATGTGGCGCGCCGGGATGATGTTGTGATTCTCTGTCATATTTGATCTTACTGTGCGTCGTGGGCCATCAGGCGCTTCATGACTTCGGCGTAGGCGTCTTCCACGCCGCCGAGGTCGCGGCGGAAGCGGTCCTTGTCGAGCTTTTCGTTCGTCTTGCTGTCCCACAGGCGGCAGGTGTCGGGGCTGATCTCGTCGGCGAGAACGATCTGGCCGTCGACGGTCTTGCCGAACTCGAGCTTAAAGTCGACGAGCGTGACGCCGCACTCGCTCCAAAATGCCTTGAGCGTGTCGTTGACGGCGAAGGCATACTTCTTGATGAGCTCGATTTCCTCCCAGGTCGCGAGCTTGAGGGCAACGGCGTGATAGGCGTTCATCAGGGGGTCATGCAGATCGTCGTTCTTGTAGGAGAACTCGATCGTGGGCTCGGAAAAGACGATACCCTCCTCCACGCCGTAGCGGGAGGCAAAATGACCGGCGGAGATGTTGCGGATGATGACCTCCAACGGGACGATGGAGACCTTCTTGACGAGCGTGTCGCGCTCGCTGAGCTCTTCAACAAAGTGGGTCGGGATGCCGGCCTTTTCCATCTTGGCCATCAGACGGTTGGTCATCTGGTTGTTGATGACGCCCTTGCCGACGATGGTACCCTTCTTTGCGCCGTCAAAGGCGGTGGCGTCGTCCTTGTAGGAAACGATGACGAGGTTGGGATCTTCGGTGGCGTAAACCTTCTTGGCCTTGCCTTCGTAGAGCTGTTCTTTCTTTTCCATGATGACTGTTCTCCTTTTATTTTATATTTTTGTTGATTGATATGGATGGATGGTTTCTCAGTTTTTGTAGCGCTCGCGAAGCTCTTCGTCCGCCTTCAGGACAGCGGCGGTGCCCTCGTCACGTGCGGCCTGGAGCTTGTGGGCAAGGCCCTCGTCGCTCACAGCCATGATCTGGACGGCAAGGATGGCGGCGTTTTTCGCCCCGTCGATAGCGACGGTGGCAACGGGGATGCCGCTCGGCATCTGGACGGTCGAGAGCAGCGCGTCCATGCCGTCGAGCTTCGCGCCGCTGCACGGCACGCCGATGACGGGAAGCGTCGTATTCGCGGCCATCGCGCCGGCCAAGTGCGCGGCCATGCCCGCGAGCGCGATGATACAAGAAAATCCGCTCTCCCGTGCCGACGCCGCAAATTCTCTTGCCTCGTTCGGGCACCGGTGGGCGGATAACACGCGGACCTCGGTCTCGATCCCATATTCCTTGAGCGTCTGGATCGCCTTCTCGGCGACGGGCAGGTCGCTCGTGCTGCCCATAATAACGGCTACCTTTCGCATAGTTCTGCCTCCTTAAAAGCAAAAATGGGCGCTCCACTGCCTCGATGTGCAGTTGAAGTGCCCAGACGGTCGGCTGCTGAATTTCAGCAAGAAACGCTCTCTGCTCCCCTGTGGTGACCCACGTTTCCGTCAGTTACAAAGAGCTCAACTTGACAAGCAATATGGTATCACAGAGGGCTCTTTTCGTCCATGCGGCAAAAGAGAGAAAGGCTTCGCCCTATTTATCAGTTTTTTGATAATAATCTACATATCTATAAGTTATGCTAATACTTATCAGTAAAAATCTGCCGTTTCGGCAGCGCAAATAAAAATCGGAAGGCCGCGCACTCCCCGTACGCGGCCTTCCATCGCATCGTGTTTTCAAAAAGGCAGGCATCCGCCGATGGCAAGACTCAGCAGGATGACCGCAAGCGCAACGAGCACAGGTGCTTTCCGCCTGAGCTTCCTCATCGCGCGCTTTTCGTCCACAGAGGAATCCTCACTTCGCCAGCTCCTTGCCCAGCGCGCGGCAAGCGTCCAGCGCGGCGTCATCAGGCGCTTCGCAGCAGGTCACGCTCTCGCACACAAGGCGGATGCCGGAATCATCGCAGTCCTTTTCCCAGCCGCGCATCCACTCGCCGTCGCCCCAGCCGTAGGAGCCGAACAGCGCGGCGCTCTTGCCGCCAAGGCTGCGCTTGACCTCGTCAAACATGGGCTGGAACTCCATCTCCTCGAGCACTTCGCTGCCCATGGCGGGGCAGCCGAAGGCGATCGCGTCGTAAGCGCTCAGCTCGCTGGCCTTGACCTGGTCAGGGGTCAACATCGTGACCTGCGCGCCCGCGCTCTCCATGCCCTCAGCGACGGCCTTGGCCATGGCCTCGGTGTTGCCCGTGCCGCTCCAATAAACAACAGCAGTCTTTTTCATATTAGTATGTTCCTTTCATAAATCAGTATCTATCACACTGCCACGGCAAGCTGCTCGATGCCCGAGCCGGCCTCCCAGAGTGCGCAGTAGATCTCCGTGCATTTTTTGAAGCGGGCGAACAGCTCGCGCGCCTTCTTCTCGTCGCCGTAGACCTTCCACAGCCCCGCGCATTTGAAGTTGCAGGCGCGGTGGTCGATGAAGCCCTTGACGTCCTCCGGCGGATACGAGAGGAAAAGCCCGACCTCATGGGGGAATTCGCCGCCCTCGCGGAATCGGCGGATGAGGTTTGCGATGCAGCGTCCGCAGTGGCCGCTATTGTAGCCCGCGTGGTGCAGGATCTCGGCCGCCTGTTCGTTCTCCAAATCTCTCCGCAGCTCAGAGGGACGGTACAGGTACAAAAGGACCTGTCCTTTCAGAAAACGGATCGGCAGCAGACACAGGCCCTTTGGCACAAGCAAACGGTTCAGGCGGCGGATGTCCGCAAAGAGCGCTTCCTTATCTTCGCAAGGACAAGGGAAGAGGCTGCCCGTTTTGATACCTGCCAACGTCGGCGCACCCTGCCGCACCAGGATCTCTTCAGACATGCCCGTTTCCCTCCCCTTTGGTTTCGGTGGCGCTCCTCCGTAAGTTAGATTTATCTAACCGTCAGAGGAGCGGCATCCTCGCTCTTGACATGTCTTAGGATACCCGAAAAGAAGAGCCTTATCCGCTCCAAATTGATCGGATGAGGCTCCAAAATATTTTATTCTGCCTTTTCCGCCGTCGGCGCGCAGCTGTCGCTGTCCGCGCCCGCGCGGTACGCGCTCGGCGACACACCGATCACACTGCGGAAGGCCTTGGCAAACTTGCTGGCGTTGTCATAGCCGAACTGCCCCGCGATATCGAGCACCGTGCGGTCGCTCGTGCGCAGGAGCTGCGCGGCACTGTGCATCTTCTGCGCGCGCAAAAATGCTGCGGGCGTCATGCCGTACACGCCGCGAAAGCTCGCGGCGAGCTGCGAGGACGACGCGCCAAGCTCCTGTGCAAGCGCGGAGATCGTAACGTCGTCCTCCGTGCTTGCAAGCAGCGTGTCGCGCGCCGTGCGCGCAAGGCGCACCTGCGCGGCGGTATAGCCGTGCTTTTCGTGCGCCACATCGAGCGCACTCAAAAAGAGCAGCAGTTCGAGCACCTTAACCTTAAAGTAGCCGCGGCGGATGCCGGCGGGCACGGCGTAGAGCTCAGAGAAGATGTGCTCCACGCGCGCCGACGAACGCGAGACAAAGCACTCCGAGTCGGCGAAGAACTTCTCTGCCAGCACGCTGGGGCGGACGTCGACATCCTGCAAAATGCAGGACAAACAGTCAGGTGCGAGGGCGGGGTCGAGCGTGACGGTGATGCCGTGGTAGTGCCCCGTGGGGAACTCCACCTCCCCCTCGATGGCGGCGCGGCGCACGACGGAGAGGTCGCCGGGGGCTAAAAAGTAATGCTCGCCGCCGCAGCAGTATTCCGCGCGTCCCTCGCGGCAGTGCTGGATCTCGATGAGTCCCGCCGCATTCGGCTCTGCCAGACGGTACGACGGCGCGTGCACATCGTGATAGGCAAGCTCAATGCCGGGGAAAACGGGATAGGATGTGATGCGCACCTCGCCGTCCGTCTCCCTGAGACGGTAGACGGTGCGTTCGTCGTTCTGCTGCAAAATTTCTGCGTGGGCGCTGCACGTTTTTGCCTGAGACTTTGGTTCGATCAAGGAAGCTTCCCTGTCCTTTCTTCTACACATAAAAATAGAAAACGCCGCAAAGCGCAGATCCCGCGCTTTGCGGCTTGTGGCTGCTGATCAAACGCATTCCTCCGCGGGATAGGCGTTTTCCTCCGTCGGCTTCCCCTCCAGCAGCTCGGGGTGCTTGAGATAGCGGCGCACGCTCGCCCAGAACAGCGCGTACTCGTGTCCCGTGCAGATGCGCTCATCCATCACGACGGAGAGCGGGATCATTTTTTTATTATACTCCCCGCTCATATAATTGGCAATAGGCTTGCCCATGCTGACGAACACACCCGTCGTGCCGAACTCGTAGCAGTGGTGGAAGATGGAATTCGTGTTGATGGAGGCAAGGTTCGTGATAAAAAGGCTCGTGTGGAACGGGCTCAGATCAATGATCTTACGCGGCAGCAGGCCGCAGCGGTCCATCAGCTTGACAAGGCCGAACAAAAGCCCCGGCAGGATGGGGATGGCGAACAGAAAATTCGCGAATTTATCCGTATTGTTGTTGTGCGCGGCCACCTGATTCTGCGCGACCGCCTCCTCGATCTTGCGGTTGATGGAGAAGATGTCATCCCCGTCCTCGAAGAACACCTTGATCGACGTCTCATCCGCGCGGCCGTCGGCGCGCGTTTTCAGGATGACGAAGCTGACGCAGAAGTGGTTGCGCTGATAGATCTTGCTGTTCATGATAAAGCGGTTGATCTTCGGATTTTCCTGATACGCCTTGAAGTATGCCGCCAGAATGAGCGTCATATACGGGATGCGGACGCCTTCGCGGCGCTTTTCCTGAATGTAGCGGCGCAGGACCTCCATATCAGCGTATTCGGTGATGAAATTCTGCGCGTCGTAGCGCCGCGGCATGACATAGGGCAATGCCGAAACGATGGTGGACGCCTCTTTCACTCGGGTTCCGTCGGGACGCATGGCAAGTTCCTCTTTTCCTTGAGTTAACCCCATCTTACCCGCTTTGCCCGCGTATTGCAATCATTTTCTTAGCGAATTCTTTATTAAAAATTGGTTAAGTCTCGTCCTCTCCCCAGTCGAGCGTCACATAGGCAGCCCGAAGAAGGCCCGAAAGCGTTGAAGGCGTATAGACCACGGTGGACATATCCTCCGCCGTGCAGAGCGAGCGGGCGCTTGTGCCGTCCGCACTCGTCTGCGTCACGACAAGCATCGACTCACCGTCCGGCGCGGTCAATGTCTCGGGGAGCGCGTCCGCGGCGTATGCCGCGCGCGCCAGGACGTTCTTGTCGCTGTCCATCCAGACGAAGTCGACCGACTCCGCCGCCGTGTGCGCCTCGAGCGAAGCGCTCACGCTGACGGTACGGCTCTGCTTTTTGCCGTTCAGCGTCCAGGAATGCGTTTCCGAGCGGCTCAGGCCGAAGCCGTCGCCGCAATAGCCCTCGCCGGTGCAGACGGCATAATACCGCCCGTCCGCCGTGCGGAATACATCGCACGCATACAACTCTGTGCTGCACTGTGCGTCAAGAAGGATACTGCCGCCGGTCTCATAGCGGTCGCCGTTGTCGTCGCCGAAAACATGAAGCCCGCTGCGCTCCACCTCTTCCGACGCAGCCATGCCGATGGAGTAATTGAACGCAGAATCCTCCTCATAGTCGGGATCATCCGGCGAAAAGGCCGTAATGCTTACAAACACCGGTACACCGGGCACGCCGAAGTCGTAATCATCGCCGGTCTCTGTCGCATAGCGCCTGCCGTCGAAGGGTTCGAGGGCGAAGAAGTATCCGACCCATTCGTCGTCCATGGTCTCCTGCGCCGCGGCTTCGATCCGCTCAGGCTTGTAGAGCGCAAAACTCACACCGAACACCACCGCGAGTGCCAGTGCAAAGGCGATCAGTCGTTTCATGCTGTTCCCTCCCCCCAGTTGACCTTGATGCTGATTGAGCAGAGCTTCCCGTCCTGATAGCGGAAGGTGTCCAGATTTGAGTAAGAATACGGCGCACTGTCATTGCTGCGGCTGCAAATGTCGTATTCCGCCGTCTCTCCGTTCCAGTCCGTGCCATAGCTCGTGCCGATGAGATACGCCGCGCCGGGCGCGGCAGTGATAGACTCGGGCAGCGCGTCGGGCGCGAACTCCTCGAGCTTCAAGAGATCGTCGTTTTCGTCCATGTGCGCGACGGTGAACTTCGTCGGTGTCGGGCGGGAGACGGCGGTGATGGCAACTTTGACCTTCACGCGCTCGGACTTGCCGCCGATCGTCTCGGTCTTATCGCTCGTGAGCGTGTGGGTCATGCTGCCGCCGTCTGAGCCGGACATGCCCATGCTGTTGCCATTGGTCAGGTAAATGCGGCCGTCGGCGGTCTGGTAGATGGGATAAAGATTGAAAATCACTTGTCTGTCGCCGCAGGCGTAGACCTCGCCCGAGAGGTCGATATCCGTCGTGCGGACGCCGTTGTCATCGTCGATACCGGCCTTCCCCAGCGGCGCACCGAGTGCGCCGAAGATCGTGATATTCGGCGACTTGGCGTCCTCCTCACCGTAGCGCGCGTCCGGCTCCATCGTGCAGTAAATGCCGCTGCCGCGGTCTTTGAGCGCCCACCAGTCTTCGTCCGTATCCATATAGAGCCGTCCGGCCTTCCAGACGAATTTGCCCGCGGCCGAGACCGCAAGATCACCGCCGATGTCGATGTCCTCTTCCGAGACGAAAGCGCCGATCAGCGTGCCCTCTTCCTCCTCGTCCGCGGCGGACTGCACCGCGCCGCCGTCGAGAAAGGCGATGAGAAAGACCGCCGCGAGGATCGCAGCAAAAATCAGTATCGTTTTCGTTTTACTCTTCATGCTCTGCCTCCAATTCTCCGTCGCATTGCAGAATGTCGCCCACATTGCACTCGAGCGCGCAGCAGATGCGGTTGAGCGTTGCAAAGCGCACGCCCTTGGCCTTGCCGCTGCGCAGAATGGAAAGATTTGCCTCCGTGATGCCGACGATGGCACAAAGTTCCTTGCTTGTCATGCCGCGCACTTTCAGCACCTCGTCGAGATGTACCGTGATCGCCATGGCAGCACCCTCAGATAAAGAGGTCGTTGTCCGCCGCAAGGGCGACGTTCGAGGCGATGAGCCGCGCACCGAGAAGCGCTGCGAGCACGAAGCACAGCTCGAAGATTGGCAGACGGATCGAAATGCTGGTGCTCAGGAGCATCGGCGCACAGAACGCCTGCAAAACGTTGACCGCGAGGGCGAACAGCACGCTGAGCTTGAGCACCTTGACACACCATTCGGCGAGCTTTGGCGCGTAGGCGGCGCTCTCCTGCGTAAATGCGCCGTCTTCCATCGTGTCGAGAAGGCCGATGGCGAAGTACGCCGTCGCCGCGGCGAGCAGCGTAGGAAGGCTTTCCGCGGCAAAGCGCAGGGCGAGGACAACATAGCTGAACACAAGGCTCTTCGAACCCGTTATGTCCGTTGCCACAGGCAGGATCGTATCGTCTGTAAAGGCGGTGTTGCCCGCCTTGAGTGCGTCGACGGCAGAAAACAGGCCCGCAAATTCCGCAAAGCAAACCTCGAAGATGAAATACGCCGCCGCGAGGATAAGCAGCGCGCGGAAGAGCTTCAAGAGCTCCTGCGTATCGCCGCCGGAAAACCGGCGCAGCAGCCGCAGCACGACCCAGCCCGCGAGCAGCGCGAAAATGAGCCACTGCCAGGCAAGGCGCGGGAACAGTGCCTCCGCCGATGTGCTCCAATAGGCGGTCCAGCCGTGTGGAAAGAGCGCGCAGGCCGCGGCAAACGCGATGAGCACGAGCAGCGCGTCCTCGGGCTTCAGTTCCCGCCGCGCCCCGATGTGCACGAGCGCATAGAGCGGCAGCAGGATCACCGCGGCATACAGCGTGAACGCCAGCGCGAAGCCGAAGCGTCCCGAGACGGCCAGCGCACTCAGTCCCTGCCCCACTGCGCTGCCGGGGAATCCGGCGACGGAAAAGGCGTCGCCCTCGAAAAGCCACAGGGCGAGCGCAAGCAGCGCGCAGATGAGCGCCTCCGCCAAAAGTAAGGTCTTGATCCGGTCACGTTTCATATCGCACCTCCAAAATTATTGTTTTGCGATAATTTCTATCGTCAGCGTAGCAGAAGAATTATCGTTTGTCAATAATTTCTGCATTTTCTTTTTGTTTTTCAAAGCGCGGCACAGTTGTTTTTAAATAAATGATAAGTTTGCTTTTTTCTATTGATTATCCCCGCACAATAGACTATACTGTAGCTGTCATATCATGCAATTTCTGTTGCTATTGCTCAAAAAAAGACAATCAGGAGGACACCAACAATGAAGTACAATCGCACCTACAACTTCTCTGCCGGTCCCGCTATGATGCCGGAGCCCGTGCTGGAGGAAATCCGTGACGAGATGATGAACTACCGCGGCAGCGGCATGTGCGTCATGGAAATGAGCCACCGCTCCAAGGTTTTCCAGCAGATCGTCGACGAGGCCGAGGCTGACCTGCGCGACCTGATGGGCATTCCCGACAACTACAAGGTCCTGTTCATTCAGGGCGGCGCTACGCTGCAGTTCGCGGCTGTGCCTTGGAATCTGATGAAGAACGGCAAGGCCGTCTACGTCGAGACCGGCGCATGGTCCAAGAAGGCCATTGCCGAGGCCAAGAAGTACGGCGAGGTCATCGTCGCCGCTTCCTCCAAGGACAAGAACTACAGCTACATTCCCGACTGCTCTGATCTCGACATTCCCGAGGATGCCGACTATGTCTACATCTGCGAGAACGAGACCATCCACGGTGTGACCTGGCAGCAGCTCCCCAACACCAAGGGTCACGTCCTTGTCTCCGACCAGAGCTCCATGTTCCTCTCCCAGCCCTGCAACGTCAGCGATTACGGCATGATCTATGCGGGCGTGCAGAAGAACGTCGGCCCTGCCGGTATGGTCATCGCCATCATCCGCGAGGACCTCATCCGCGAGGATCTCGATCCCAAGATGCCCATCTACATGCGCTATGACACCCACGCCAAGAACGACTCCATGTACAACACCCCGAACTGCTGGGCGATTTACTGCTGCGGCAAGGTGTTCAAGTACCTCAAGAGCATCGGCGGTCTCGAGGAGATGCACAAGCGCAACATCGAGAAGGCCAAGGTCATCTATGACTTCCTGGATTCCTCCAAGATGTTCCATGGCACGGTTGAGCCCGAGTTCCGTTCCCTCATGAACATCCCGTTCGTCACCGATTCTGCCGAGCTCGACGCCGAAGTCGTCGCTGCTACCAAGGCTGCCGGTTACGATAACCTCAAGGGCCACAAGAGCGTCGGCGGTCTGCGCGCCAGCGTTTACAACGCCATGCCCATCGAGGGCGCTCAGGCTCTCGTCGAATTCCTGAAGAAGTTTGAGGCCGAGCACACCAAGTAAAGGAAAATTTCTTAAAAGGGGGATACTATCCCCCTTTTAGATACCCCCTCACCAGTGAAACGTTCACTGGTGCCGCCGCCAAAGGCGGCTGGGCCAATGTATTTTTGTGACGCACATGTCGTCACAAAAATGATTTAATATTATTTAAGGAGAATTTCGTTATGCGTATTCTTGTTACCGACGGTATGGATAAGGGCGCGATCGAGAAGGTTCGCGCGATGGGTCACGAGCTCGTTGAGCAGTTCTACGAGCCCGACGAGCTGGGTAAGGCCCTGCGCGACTTTGATGTCGCCATCATTCGCTCCAAGACCAAGCTGCGCGCCAAGCAGATCGACGAGGCCAAGGGCAGCCGCTTCAAGTGCGTCATCCGCGCCGGTGTCGGCCTCGACAACATCGACGTGCAGTACGCCAAGGACAACGGCATCGAGGTGAAGAACACCCCGAAGTCCCCCTCCGAGTCCGTTGCTGAGCTCGCTATGGCTCACATGTTCTCCTGCGCCCGTTACATCTCCATCGCCGGCCACTCCATGCGCGAGGGCAAGTGGGAGAAGAAGGCCTACGGCAAGGGCATCGAGCTGACCGGCAAGACGCTCGGTATCGTCGGCTTCGGCCGCATCGGCCAGAAGCTCGGCAAGATGGCCAAGGCCATCGGCATGAACGTCATCGCGTTCGATATCTTCCACATCCCCGGCATCGAGGAAGAGCTCGGCATCCCCTATGTTGAGATGGACGAGCTGCTCGCCAAGTCCGACTTCATCTCCGTCCACGCTCCCGCTGTCGACGGCGGCGCTCTCATCAACGCTGAGCGCATCGCCAAGATGAAGGACGGCGTCGTCATCATCAACACCTCCCGCGGCACCAACGTCGACGAGGCTGCGCTTCTTGACGCGCTCAACAGCGGCAAGGTCCGCGCCGCCGGTCTGGACGTCTATGCCGACGAGCCCGCGACCAACGTTGCGCTCTACTCCCACCCGATGGTCTCCTGCACGCCGCACATCGGCTCCGCGACCGTCGAGGCTCAGGGCCGCATCGGCGAAGAGCTGGTCGAGATCATCTCCAAGATGTAATTTATCGCTCACGCGAATGACAAAAAGAAAGAGCCGTCGAAAGACGGCTCTTTCTTTTTGTCCTCGTGCTCGGCACGGCATATCTCCACGTTCTTTTTCATAGGATACACCAACAAAACTGTGCTGAGGTGTACGATATGGAGCGCAACCAGAACTATGTGGAGCTGTGGGGCGTCGCCGCAGGCGAGCCCGTCTTTTCGCACGAGAACCATACCCGCCGGTTCGACAAATTCCCCCTGCGGGTCGAGCGCCTGTCAGGCCAGAACGACGTGCCCGTCATCGTGGCGAGCGAGGCACTGCTGCGCGTCTGCCCTGTGGATGAGGGACAGAGCCTTCGCATCGTCGGGCAGCTGCGCTCGTTTAACAACAAGAGCGGGCAGGGCAACCGCCTCGTCATCACCGTGTTCGCCCAGAGCATCGAGCCGGGCGACGGCTCGTACTTTAACCGCATCCTGCTCTCGGGCGCGCTGTGCAAAAAGCCCGTGCTGCGGCACACGCCGCTCGGACGCAGCATTTGCGATGTCATTCTGGCAGTCAACCGCCACTACGGGCGCGCGGACTACTTACCCTGCATCGCCTGGGGACAGACCGCCGTGCAGATCGCGGGCATGGACGTCGGCGAGCGATTGGCGCTTGAGGGCCGCGTGCAGAGCCGGACCTACACCAAGCTGCTCGAAAGCGGCAGTGAGGAACGCACGGCGTTCGAAGTGTCGATCATGCAGCTTTTGGACGAAGAAGAAACGGAGGAGGCCGCCTTATTATAGGCGGTCTCCTCCGTCTTTTGCTTATAGCCCGCTCTCCTATTCAAATAATTTATCAGTGCATCCCTTTACAATTTTAAGGCGCAGTGTTAGAGTTTTTCGTGCTATATATTTTATTAGATTTTTTGAAATTTAAAAAACGAAACACGGAGAGAGAAATGGCAAGAATTTTTTTACTCAAGGGTGACATCGCCAACCCCGGCTATGTAGACATTCCCGAGGAGGCGACCACCATCCGAGAGGCGATCTACGGGATCGGCGGCGGCATTCCGAATGGGAAAAAGTTTAAGGCGGTGCAGATCGGCGGCCCGAGCGGCGGCCTTCTCGTCGAGGAGCATCTCGATCTGCCCCTGCACTTTCAAAAGCTCAAGCCCTACGGCGTGCGCCGCGGCGACAGCGTCATCACGGTGCTCGACGAGGACCGCTGCATGGTCGATGTCGCGTGTCGCTTTATGCAGTACACGCAGACAGAGTTCTGCGGCAAGTGCGTTCCCTGCCGCGAGGGCACAAAGCGCATGAACGAGCTGCTCTGGGCCATGCGGGACTACCGCCTCAGCGAGTCGGACTTTCATATGCTCACCGACCTTGGCGAGATGATCTCAGTCACGGCGTTCTGCAATCTGGGCCGCAATTCCTACCACACGCTGGAGACGGCCATCAAATACTTTCCCGAGGAATTCAAGGATCACCTGCGCGGGGACTGCGCGCTCTGCGAGCTTGACCGCGAGCCGATCGAGCCGGGTGGACTTCCCTATAACCGCATCCGCCTCGAGATCGACCCGGGCATCTGCCGCGGATGCAGCAAGTGCTCGCGTTCCTGCCACGCCGAGGCCATCACGGGCGTCATCAAGTCGCCGTTCGTGATCGATCCGGAAAAATGCGTCAAATGCTATACCTGCATCGAGGCCTGCCCCTTTGATGCAATCCAGGAGGTGGAGATCGATGGCTAAGGGTATCATGTATGTCGACAACATCCGCGTGGAGTTCGACGACGAGCCCACGATCATGGATGTCTGCCGCAAGGCGGGCGTGGAAATGCCGAACTTCTGCTTCCACTCCGACCTTTCCGTTTACGGCGCGTGCCGCATGTGTATGGTCGAGGATCTGGACACCGGCAAGATCGACGCCGCCTGCACGACCAAGCCGAAAAACGGCATGCGCATCCGCACCAACACATCGCGCCTTCTCAAATACCGCCGCATGATACTGGAGCTGATGCTTGCCTCGCACTGCCGCGACTGCACCGCCTGCGAAAAAAACCGCTCCTGCCGTCTGCAGGAGATGGCCGTGCGCTTCGGCATCCATCACGTTCACTTCAAGGATACGCGCGAGCATGTACCGATGGACTTTTCAAGCCCTGCGGTCACATTCGACCTCAACAAATGCATCCTCTGCGGCGACTGCGTGCGCGTGTGCAAAGAGGTTCAGGGCATGAGCATCCTGCACTTTGCAGGCCGCGGCCCAGGGCTGCACATTGAGGCAGGCGACGACCAGCCCATCTCGACCACGCACTGCGTCAGCTGCGGCCAGTGCGCCGCCGTGTGCACGACCGGCGCCATCACCGTCAAAAACGACATCGGCGCAGCGTGGCGTGCCCTGCACGACCCGCAAAAGCGTGTCGTCATCCAGATCGCGCCCGCCGTGCGCGTCGCCATCGGTGAGGCCTATGGTCTGCCCGCGGGCGAAAATGTGCTCGACAAGCTCGTCACGGCACTCAAGATCATGGGTGCGGACGAGATTTACGATACGATCTTCGGCGCGGACCTCACGGTGCGCGAGGAATCGAAGGAATTCCTCCGCCGCCTGGAAACGGGCGAAAATCTCCCGCTGATGACATCCTGCTGCCCGTCCTGGGTGCGCTATGTGGAGCAGGAGCGCCCGCAGTTCATCAAGAACCTGTCCTCCGCACTCTCGCCTATGCAAATGTTCGCAACGGTCTTAAAGGACAAGTACCGCGAAAAGGACGCCGCCGACGGCCGCACGACCTTCCATATCGCCATCATGCCCTGCACAGCCAAGAAAATGGAGGCCGGACGCGAGGAATTCCGCCGCGACGGCGTACCGAACGTCGACCTCGTGCTGACCACGCAGGAGGTCATCAAGATGATCAAGGAATCCGGCATCCGCTTCCAGATGCTCGAAAAGGAGTCGCCCGACCTGCCGTTCGGCATGGGCAGCGGCGCGGCCGAGATCTTCGGCACCTCCGGCGGCGTGGCGGAGGCGGTGCTCCGCTGCTGCCTGCCCGACAAGAGCAAAAACGTCCTGCGCATGCTCGAGCACAGCGGTCTTCGCGGCACGGAGGCCGTCCGCTTTGTGACCATCCCCGTTAACGGGCGCGACGTGCGCGTCGCCCTGGCCCACGGCCTTGCCAACGCGGCAAAGCTGCTCGATCAAATCGAAAACGGCAAGGTCGAGGTCGACCTGGTCGAGGTCATGTCCTGCCGCACCGGCTGCGTCGGCGGCGCGGGCCAGCCCTACGCGCTGATGAGCACCAAGCTCAAGCGCGCCCACGGCCTGTACGAGATCGACCGCAGCGCGATGTTCAAGCGCAGCGAGCGCAACCCCGTCCTCGACGCGATGTATGCCGCGGGTCTCAATGAGCGCGCGCACGAGCTGCTGCACCACGAGTACAAGGACTGATCCCCTTCATAAAAAGCCGGCCGTGTGTCCACGGCCGACTTTTTCGCCCGACTCATTATTTTTTATAATGCGTCTATTGACAAATTAAGATATTTCCACTAATATATTTTTGAAAATGTATTACAAATTTGAATCGGAGGACAGCCATGGAAGTCCGCAACCTGGTCACATTCTTAAAAGTCACGGAGCTCAAGAGCTTCTCCCGTGCGGCGGAAGCTCTGGATTATTCCCAGTCCGCCGTCACGGTGCAGATCCAGCAGCTCGAGCGCGAGCTGGGCGTGCAGCTCTTTGACCGCATCGGCAAAACGGTCTCCATCACGCAGTACGGCAAGGACTTTGTCTCCTACGCGCGCGACGTGGTGAGCGCCATCGCGCGTGCCAGCGCCTTTGCCTCGTCGGATTCCGAGCTGAGCGGCACCGTGCGCGTCGGCACGCTCAATTCGCTGCTCACCGCCTCGTTCTCTAACATCGTGCCGCTCTACCACGAGCGCTTTCCGCACGTGCAGATCAGCCTGCACGCGGGCAATATCGCCTCCATCACCGAAATGCTCGTCAAGAATGAGCTCGACATCATCTACACGCTCGATGAGCAGATCTTCGACACGCAGTTTGTCAAAGTCTTTGAAGCGCAGGAGGACGTCGTCATCGTGACGAACACGGAAAACCCGCTCTCTGCCCGCGATGATGTGCACCTTGCCGACCTTGTGTCGCACCCGTTCATCCTGATGAACCACGGCAACCCCTACCGCGACCAGTTCGACCGCGAGCTTGCCCGTCAGGATCTAAGTGTCGAGCCGTTTTTGGAGCTCGAGAGCGACACGCTCGCGCTCAAGCTCATCCGCGAGAATCCAGAGTATCTCTCCGTGCTGCCGCGCTACACGGCAAAGATGAGCATTCACAAGGGCAACCTTGCCATCATCCCTGTGGCCGACTGTCAGATGAGCCAGTGGCGGCAGGTGCTTTATCACCGCAACAAGGTCATCACCCCGCAGATCCAAGGCATGCTCGACGTGATCTTAGAGGTCGCGAAAAAGCCGTTTTAAGCAGAATCTCACAAAAAAGCACAGGCGCGCTTTCGCGCGCCTGTGCTTTTTCACTTTACTGTGTCATTACGGTGCAAAATTTGCAAAAAAAGAGTGCAAAATGCAAATCGGCGCGGTATAATAATGGGCAAATTCCGGCGTCCGCGCGCATCGCGCGCCCGCTTTGATCGGAGGGATCACGATATGAGAATTGTCGTCAAGGTCGGCACATCCACGCTGGCACACCCCACGGGGCGGCTGAACATCCAGCGTATGGAAAAGCTGTGCAAGGTTTTAAGCGACCTTAAAAATATGGGACACGAGATCATCCTCGTCTCCTCTGGCGCCATCGCCATGGGCTTTGGCAAGCTCAACCTGAGCGAACGGCCGAAAGACGTGCCGACGAAGCAGGCCTCCGCCGCTGTCGGCCAGTGCGAGTTGATGTACATTTACGACAAGCTCTTCACCGAGTATAACCACACCGTGGCACAGCTGCTCATCACCGCACCGGATATCGAAGAGGGCGGCGTGCGCAAGCAGAACTTCCACAACACGCTCGCGCGGCTTTTAGAGCTCGGCGCGCTGCCGGTCATCAACGAGAACGACACCATCTCCACCGAGGAGTTCGGCATCGGCGACAACGATACGCTCTCTGCCATCGTGGCCGTGACGATCCAGGCGGACCTCCTCATTCTGCTTTCGGACATCGATGGGCTCTTCGACGGAGACCCGCGCAAGAACCCCGACGCGAAGCTCATCGACACGGTGGAAAATATCGACGAGCACATCATTTCGCTCGGCGGGGGCAGCGGGTCGAGCCTCGGCACCGGCGGCATGGCGACTAAGCTCCGCGCCGCGCAGATGGCGACGGCAGCAGGCTGCGAAATGGTCATCGCCAACGGCCAGTCGCCCGAGGTACTCTACGATGTGGCCGCGGGCAAGCGCGTGGGCACAAGATTTTTGGCAAAGAGGGATGAAGCATGACAACGATCGAACTTCTGGAACGCACAAAAGCTGCCTGGGGCAGCATCCGCAGCGCAAGCGCCGAGGAGAAGGATCGGCTGCTGCTCGCGATGGCGGAGAGCCTTGAGGCCAACAGCGAAGATATCCTGCGCGAAAATGCCAAGGACATGGAGGCGGCGAAGGGCGCGATCTCCGACGTGATGCTCGACCGTCTCGCCCTGACGGAGAGCCGCATCCACGCGATGGCCGAGGGCATCCGCGAGGCCGCGGCGCTGCCCGACCACGTGGGCCGCGCGCTCGCGCAGTTCAAGCGCCCCAATGGTATGACCATCACCAAGCGGCAGGTGCCGCTCGGTCTGGTCGCCATCATCTACGAGAGCCGCCCGAACGTCACGTCGGACGCCGCGGCGCTGTGCATCAAGAGCGGCAACGTCTGCATGCTGCGCAGCGGCAAGGAGGCCTATCGCTCCTCTCACGCCATCGTCACGGCGCTCAAGGCGGGCGTTGAGTCCGTCGGCGGCGATTCCGACATTGTCAACATCGTTGAGGATACAACGCATGCGAGCGCGCAGGTATTGATGACGGCGGACGGCCTTGTCGACCTGCTGATCCCCCGTGGCGGCAAGGGGCTCATCCGCGCGTGCGTGGAAAATGCAAGCGTTCCCTGCATCGAGACCGGCACGGGCATCTGCCATGTGTACGTCGACAGGGACGCTGACCTCAACATGGCGGTAAAGATCATCGAAAACGCCAAGACGAGCCGCCCGTCCGTCTGCAACGCGGAGGAGGTCTGCCTTGTCCACCGCGACATTGCAAAGGAATTTCTCCCCAAGCTCAAGGCCGCGCTTGTCGACAAGCGTAGAGAAGCGGGCCTTGTCCCCGTCGAGCTGCGGCTCGACGAAGCCGCGGCGGAGATCATTCCCGGCACGGCGGCAACGGAGCTCGACTTCGACACGGAATTTCTCGATTACATTCTCGCCGTCGCGGTCGTAGATGATCTGGATGCGGCCATCGCGCATGTCCAGCATCACTCGACGCACCACAGCGATTGCATCGTGACCGAGAACCAAGCCGCGGCCGACCGCTTTGTCGACGAGGTCGACAGCGCGGCGGTGTACGTCAACGTCTCCACCCGCTACACCGACGGCGGGGAGTTCGGCCTCGGCTGCGAGATGGGCATTTCGACGCAGAAGCTCCACGCGCGCGGCCCGATGGGGCTCGACGAGCTGAGCACCTATAAATACGTCATCACCGGCAGCGGCCAGATCCGATAAGAAGAAAGGCGGATTACTCCGATGTACCGAAACGAGAAACGATACGCGCTGACGAACTGCGTCATCTTAGACGGCTCCGAGCACATGGAGCCGCAGACGGGCAAGGCCGTCTGCATCGACGGCGAGAAAATCAATGAGATCGTCGACGCACAGCATATCCCCGCAGGCTATGAGGCAGTCGACCTCGGCGGAAAATATGTGCTGCCGGGTCTCATCAACATGCACGTGCACCTGCCCGCCTCGGGCAAGCCGAAAAAGAAGGCGAGCGACCCCAAAAAGCTCGTCAAGCTCATCACCTTCTGCGCGCTGACGAACAGGATCGGCGTCAACATGTGCGAGGGCTACGCCAAAACCGAGCTGCTCTCCGGCGTCACGACCATCCGCACAGTCGGCGGCGTCGCCGATTACGACACGAAAATTCGCGACCTCGCCGCGGCGGGCAAAATTCTTGCCCCGCGCGTGCTGGCGTCGAACATGGCGGTCTCCGTCCCCGGCGGGCACATGGCGGGTTCGCTCGCCTACGAGGCGCACTCCGCCGAAGAGGCCGCGGCGCTCGTCGAAAAGATCGCCGCCGAAAAGCCCGACCTCATCAAGCTGATGATCACCGGCGGCGTGCTGGACGCCGAAGTCGTGGGCGAGCCGGGCGTGCTGCGCATGCAGCCCGAGCTTGTCAAGGCCGCGTGCGACAAGGCACATTCGCTCGGCATGATCGTCGCAGCGCACGTTGAGAGCCCTGAGGGCGTGATGGTCGCGCTGCAAAACGGCGTCGACTCCATCGAGCACGGCGCGCAGCCAAGCGATGAAATGATCACGCTCTTCAAGCAGCGCAAGGCGTTCCAAATTTCGACCATTTCCCCCGCCCTGCCCTACGCGCTCTTCGACCGCAGCATTTCGCACGCGACGTATGAGCAGCAGGAAAACGGCAAGATCGTCTTCGACGGCATCGTCGCGCTCGCAAAGGCAAACCTCGCCGCGGGCGTGCCAGTAGGTCTCGGCACGGACGTCGGCTGCCCGTACATCACACATTACGACATGTGGCGCGAGCTGCACTATTTCGTCAAATACTGCGGCGTGACGCCCGCGTTCGCGCTCTACAGCGCGACGAAGCTGAACGCGCGCCTTGCCGGCATCGGCGATGTGACCGGCAGCATTGAAGTCGGCAAGCAGGCCGATCTCATCGTCTGCACGGACGACCCGCTCAAAAGTCCGAGCGCGCTGCGCACGCTTGACATGGTCGTAAGCGGCGGCTATCGCATCGACAAACCTCAAGTCAAGAAAATGCCCGAGGTCGAGCGTGAGCTCGACAAGTTCCTGTGAGCGCGATGAAGTACCTCGTATTATCCGATTCCCACGGCAATGTGGACAATATGGCGCGCGCCGTGGAGCGCGAGAAGCCGGACGGCATCATTCATCTTGGCGACTGCTGGCGCGACGCGGAGGAGCTGCACGAGCTTTTCCCCCGCCTGCCGCTCGAGCAGGTCCCCGGCAACTGCGACTTCGGGCGCTTTGAAGCGCTTGAGCGCGTGCTGATTCTGGACGATCACCGCGTGCTCATCGCGCACGGGCACACGTTAGGGGTGAAGACCGGGCTTCTCCGCGCGCAGTACCGCGCGCTCGAGATGAACGCCGACATTCTGCTCTTCGGCCACACGCACGTGCCGCTCGTGGACGCGGCGTCGCGGCCGATGATGATGAATCCCGGTTCGATCGGCGATCCCCGCCGCCCGACCTACGGCGTACTCGAATTCAGGGACGGACAAATTTACCCGTCGGTCTTTCGGCTGGACGCATAACAAAAAAGAGATGTACCTTGCGGTACATCTCTTTCCCTTTTCTCACCCGTTCCAAGCGCGCACCTGCTCGCGCAGCCAATTACACCAAGCGTCCACGCCCTCGCCGGTTTTGGCGGAGAGGAGGAATATCTTGAGCTTCGGGTTGCGCATGTGCGCGTATTCGACGACCTTTTCCATGTCGAAGTCGAAATACGGCAGCACGTCGATCTTGTTGATGATGAGCGCGTCGCACACAGTGAAGATGAGCGGGTACTTGAGCGGCTTGTCGTGCCCCTCCGGCACGGAGAGGATCATCGCGTTTTTGACCGCGCCCGTGTCGAACTCCGCGGGGCAGACGAGGTTGCCGACGTTTTCGAGCACGACGAGGTCCAAGTCCTTCGTGCCGATCTCCTTGAGGCCCTGCTCCGTCATGCTTGCATCGAGGTGGCACATGCCGCCCGTGTGGAGCTGGATGGACTTGACGCCCGCGTCCGCGATAGTCTTCGCGTCCACGTCGGAGTCGATGTCTGCCTCCATCACGCCGATGCGCAGCTCATCCTTGAGCGCTTCAAGCGTGCGCAGCAGCGTCGTCGTCTTGCCGCTGCCCGGCGAGGACATCAGGTTCAGCAGAAACGTTCTGTCCTGCTTGAGCTGCGTGCGAAGGCGTGCGGCCTCGCGGTCGTTGTCGGCGAAGACGCTCTCTTTCACCTCGATGATCTTATAGGGTTCTGTCATATCGCCTCGATCTCCTTTAAGTTGATCTCGCTGCCCTGCTTGAGCCACGTTTTTTCGCTGCCGCAGTGCGGGCAGGTGCGGCCAAACTGCACGGTGGGATAGTCGCGCCCGCAGCTCTCGCAGTACGTAACGGCGGGGATGGTCTCGATCTTGAGCGCGGCCTCCGGTAAAAGCTCGGTCTTCTTGACTGCCCAGTTCCAGCAGCTTTCGAGTTCGTGCGGGATCGCACCGGACACCTCGCCGAGCTCGAGCGTCACGGACGCGACGTTCGTCAGGCCGTTTTCCTCTCCGATCTTTTCCACGCTCTTGATGACGTGGAAGACAATGCCCAGCTCGTGCATTACTTGCTCTTTCTCGCCGCACGCTTGATCTTGAACTCACGCTTGATCATGTACGGCAGGATGGCCTTCATCTTGTCCTCACAGGCGTACATCTTGCTGCACTCCGGTCTCTCGCGGTGCAGGTGGATGGCGTCGAACGCGCACTTCGTCGTGCAGACGCCGCAGCCGATGCACTTGTTCGGGTCGACGATGCTCGCGCCGCAGCTAAGGCAGCGCGCGGTCTCCTTTTTGATCTGCTCTTCGGTAAACGCGACGCGCTCGTCGCTAAACGTCCTGCGCAGCGCCTCGTTATAGCCGATGCGCTGGCGCGGCGTTGTGTCGTAATTGACGGGGATCAGCGCGCTTTCCTTGTCGAGCTCGATGAACTGGCGGCGGTTGCGGCCGACCGTCAACGTCGCGTGCTGGACAAAACGGTGCAGCGAGATCGCGCCCTCCTTGCCCGCAGCGATGGCGTCGATGGCAAATTTCTGACCCGTATAAGCGTCGCCGCCGACGAAGATATCCTTTTCCGCCGTCTGATACGTGACGGGGTCTGCCTTGACCGTGCCGTTGGGGTTGAACTCAACAGCGGTGCCGGTGAGCAGCTCACGCCAGTCGACCTTCTGGCCGATGCAGTAGAGAACCGTCGCGCACTCGGCCTGCTCGCTCACACTGTCGTCAAACTCAGGTGCGAAGCGGCCCTCGTCGTTCTTGACGCGCGTGCACTTGTGGAACCTGATGCCCGCGCACTTGCCGTCCTCCACCACGATCTCGGTCTGGCCCCAGCCGGCGTGGACGGTGATGCCGTCGCGCTCGCACTCGCTGCGGTCTTCCTCGCCCATCGGCATATCGTCGTAAGCCTCTAAGCAGTAGAGGTCAACGCTCTCCGCGCCGCAGCGCACCGCCGTGCGCGCAACGTCCGCGCCGATGTTGCCGCCGCCGATGACGACGACCTTACCGGAAAGCGTCTTCTTTTCATGCAGGTTGACCTGCCGCATAAAGTCGATACCCGCCATGACGCCGTCCGCGTCGCCGCCGGGGATATTCAGCTTACCGCCGGACTGGAGGCCGACGGCCACGTAGAAGCTCTGATAGCCCTGCTCGCGCAGCTGCGCGATGGTCACGTCTTTTCCGACCTCCACGCCGCAGCGGAACTCGACACCGAGTTCACGCAAGATGTCGATCTCGGCATCCACCACGTCTTTTTCGAGGCGGAAGCTCGGAATGCCGTTCATCAGCATGCCGCCGGGACGCGCTTCCCTTTCAAACACCGTCGGGCGGTAGCCCTTTTCAGCGAGATAGTATGCGCACGACAGGCCCGCGGGGCCGCCGCCGATGACGGCGATCTTCTCGGGAAATTCGCCGTCGACCCTCGGAATGACCTTTTCGGGCACAAAGCGCGTTTCCGCGTTCAGGTCCTGCTGGGCGATGAAGCGCTTGACCTCGTCGATGGCGACGGCCTGATCGACCGTACCGCGCGTGCAGGCATCCTCGCAGCGGCGGTTGCAGATGCGGCCGCAGACCGCGGGGAACGGATTTTCGCGCTTGATGAGCTGCAGCGCCTCGCGGTACTTGCCCTGCGCGGCGAGCTTCAGATAGCCCTGCACCGCGATGTGCGCTGGGCAGGCCGTCTTGCACGGCGAGGTGCCGGTATCATAGCAGTTGATGCGGTTCTTGTCGCGGTAGTCGACGCTCCACTTTTCCGGCCCCCACTTGACATCGTCGGGTAATTCCTGACGGGGATATTCGATGTAGCCGTCCTTCGTGCAGAGCTTCTGTCCCAGCTTGACCGCGCCCGCGGGGCAGTTTTCGACGCAGCGGCCGCAGGCGACACAGCTCTCGCTCTCGACGCTCGCAACATACGCGCTGCGCGACAGGTTCGGCGTGTTGAACAGCTGCGATGTGCGCAGCGCGTTGCAGACATTGACGTTGCAGTTGCAGATGCCGAAAATTTTCTGCTCACCGTCGATATTCGTGATCTGGTGGACAAAGCCGTTGTCCTCGGCCTTTTTGAAAATTTCGAGCGCTTCGTCCTTCGTGATGTATTCGCCACGCTGTGTTTCGACGATGTAGTCGGCCATGTCGCCCACACCGATGCACCAGCTTTCGGCGTCGCCGCCGCAGCCCTCGCCGAGCTTGGCGCGGCTAGCGCGGCAGGAGCACATGCTCTTGGCGTACTTGCCCTCGTACTTGCTGAGCCAGTAGGAGATGTGCTCTAAGTCAACGGACTCGTTCTCCGTCTCGATGGCCTTTTCCACAGGGATAACGTGCATGCCGATGCCTGCGCCTCCCGGCGGCACCATGGGCGTGATCTTTTCGAGCGGGAGCATCGTCATGCGCTCAAAGAACGCCGCGACCTCGGGATGCTCGTCGATCTGGCTTTTGCGCATGTTCAGAAATTCCGCGCTGCCGGGGACGAACAGCGGCAGCACCCAACGCTTTTCATGCTTGGGGTTTTTGCCGTCCAGGTTCTCCCAGTTGTACTCGATGATGCCTGTCCATGCCATCTCCGTCAGGAGCTTTTCGAGCGGCTCGCGCTCCATTTTGGTGAGCTTCATCAACTGCTCGGTCGTCTTTGGCTTGCGCACACCCATTTTGAGCGCGACGTCGACCATCTCGTCGGTCATCACGCCGGCAAGGCCCCAGTACTCGGGGTCGTCCGCCGTGGCCTTGAGGCCGATGCGGTTCGTGATCATGCTGCCGAGCTTGAGGACGTTTTCACGCGGGGCGTCCGTGCGGGGTATTTTGAAATCCAGTTTACTCTCGTCGAGAGGGAAATTCGTGGGCTTGCTGCCGTTGATATCGCTCATGTTCCTGCTCTCCCTTTTCGCGGCGTACCGCGTGCTTGCCGCCGCGCAGCAAAAATATCGCGCGGCGATCATCACCTATCTTATCCAAGCTCTATTTTACAGGAAAATGTTGGATTTTTCCATTGACTGATTCCATAAACCGCAGTCATATCGCTCAATTCCCCGCATTTTTGCGCAGATCGGCAGAATTGTCCAAATTTACAGATCAAGGAACCGCCGCGCAAGCGCGGGCACATTGGTGTTTTTGAGGCACACGACGTTCAGCTCGTGCACGCCCGTGAGCGGCGGGCAGGAAAAATGCCCGAACTGCGCATCATTCTTGACGACGGCCTCGTAGAGGAAGCTCACGCCGCAGCCCTCGCTCACCAGATGCCGGATGAGCTTGAAGCTGCTGATGCAGACATTCGCGCGAAACGCCTCGACCGTGTAGCCGCACTGCATGAGCTCTCGCTCTAAAATCTTTCGCGTACCGGAGCCAGGCTCGCGCAGGATGAGCCGCTCGGAAAAGAGCTCGTCCATCGGCACCTCGCGGCCCGAAAACGGGTGATCTTTCGCGCAGATGCCGATGTAGGGCTCGTTGCGCAGCAGAAAGCTCTCGTACCGGCTCTTGTCGAAAATGCCCTCGAGCACGACGAAGTCAAGCTCACCTCCCTCGAGCTGGGCGAGCAGGTGTGCCGTATTGTCGACGGTAAAAAAGAGTTCGTTGTCCGGTTCTTTCAAAAAGCGGATGATCTGCGGCAGCAGGATATAGTCGCCGATGGACTTCGTCGCGCCGATGCGAAGACTTGTCTTCTCCTGCCGTTTGAGCGCACGGCGCAGCTCCTCGTCCTGATAGCGCTGGCTGATGGCGTAGATCTCAAGCGTTTCGCCCTGCGGCGTTTTTCTGAGCTTTCGGCTGTCGTAGGTAAAAAGGCGCACGCCGTACAGCGCTTCAAGCGCCTGAATTTGTTTCGTCACGGCGGGCTGCGTCAAATGCAGCTGCTCCGCCGCCTTGCGGTAGTTCATCGTGGCGCACACAGTCAAAAAGGTCTCAAGCCGCTGGTCCATGTTCTCTCTCCTTTGTCGATAACAAATAGGAATCGACATATTCTTATTTATAATTTTATTATATCATAAGTCGGTGATATAATACACCCGCAACACGCATTGGAGGAGAAAAAAAGCACATGAAATTTATCGAATCCGTAAAGAAAATGCTGCCCGGCTGCGCCATCGCGCTCGTCATCGCCGTGGTGGCCAAGTTTTTAGAGCAGCTGGAGGAATCCGTGGGGCTGCACCTGATCGGCGCGTCGGTCATCGCGATGTTCATCGGCATGATCGTGAACCGCTTTTACGCGCCGAATGACAAGACGAAGCCCGGCATCAAATTCACCTCGAAGAAAATTCTGAAATTCGCCATCATCCTGCTCGGCGCCAGCCTGAACATCACGACCGTGCTGACGGTCGGTAAGTTCTCGCTCACCGTCATGCTCTTCACACTGGCGACGTGCTTCGGCCTCGGCTATGTGATCGGCAAGGCGCTGGGGCTTGACTGGAAGACGAGCAGCCTCATCAACGCGGGCACGGGCATCTGCGGCGGCAGCGCCATCGCCGCCATCGCGCCGGTCATCGAGGCAACGGACATGGACATCGCCTACGGCATGTCGGCAACGTTCCTCTTTGACACGATCATGGTCGTCGTGTTCCCGCTGCTCGGCCGTGCGATGAGCCTTTCCGACGCGGCGTTCGGCCTGTGGGCCGGCACGGCGGTCAACGACACCTCGAGCGTCGTCGCCACGGGCTACGCCTTCAGCGAGGCCGCAGGCGACTTTGCCACGATGGTCAAGCTGACGCGCACACTCGCCATCATCCCGACGGTGCTGGTCTTCGCCGCCATCAGCGTGCACCTCAAGAAAAAGGCCGCTGCGCAAAGCGGCGACCATGGCGTCAAGGTCAATATGAAGTCGGTGTTCCCGTGGTTCATCCTCGGTTTCCTTGCAATGTCCATTCTGTGCAGCGTCGGCGTCATTCCCGCGGGCCTCGCTGCGACGCTCAAGAGTATCAGCAAGTTCCTGATGGTCGCGGCGCTCGCCGCCATCGGCCTCAATACGAACTTCGCGGCGCTGTGCAAGTCTGGCGCAAAGCCGATGCTTCACGGCTTCATCATTTCGCTGCTGGTCGTTCTTGTGGCGATTGCGGTCGAATATGTGCTCGGCATCGCGCCGAGCGGCACGCTCATTTAATCGTCCGCCGAAAGGATGAGATCGCAGCGGTTCCGCACATCGAGCGCGTCGAAATAGCGCTGCTCGAAAGGGATCCAGCGGTCGAAAAACTGCTTTGCATGCGCGGGCGCATTCCGTTTGAGGATGCGCTCGCGCTGTTTTTCTGCCGAAATCGGCAGAAAAACGGATAGATCGTAGTACGGCGCAAGGTCGGGGTGCATGGAGTACGCGCCCTCGACAATGTTGAGTGTTCCCGCCTTAATCCGCTGCGGCGGGGCGATGGTAAACGTCGCGCAGTCGAAGCGGCGGTAGTCGACGGGTCTTCCCTCGCGCAGAGGGATCAGCACCTCTTCCAAAAAGCGCTCGCGGTCGACGTTGCCGCCGGGCTGCGTGAAGCGCGCCTCCGTGCGCTGCTCGGGCCGGAGGAAAAAGTCGTCCATGTGGAAGACAGGGCAGCCGTAAACATTTTGCAGCAGCTCGCCGAGCGTCGTCTTGCCGCTGGCGCTGCCGCCCTCGATGGCGACGAGCACGCGGCTTCTTTCCGCCGTCAGGCGGTCGATGCGCGCAAACAGCGGCAGCGCGCGGGCGAAGTCGCGCCGCAGGACGCGGTACGCGGGCGCGTAATTCTGCCGAAATATCTCGGAGTGGTGCAGCGGCGGAAAGCCGTCCTTGCGCCACCTCTCAACAGCTTCCGCCGTCTCCTGCGCAGAAAACGGCAGCTCGCCCGCGTCGGCCATTGTCTGCAAGGCGGTGAGCATCGCTTCGAGCTTTTCGCGCCCGCACTCCTCGTGCCGCGCAGAGAGGGCGAAGAGCCGCGCAAACGTCTCCGCGCTCAAGCCGTCCTGCAAAATGCCGAGGTGCACGCGGCAGTAGTCGCCGCCGAGCAGCTCGACGAGCTCGGAGATACGGTCACCGCTTCGCGCCGCTTCGGCGCGGATGTAGTCTGCGGCGGCGGACGGGTCGGCGATCAGATGCTCGCAGCCAAAGGCGCTCTGATAGAGCGCCTTGAAGACGTCCTGAAGCGCCAGCTCTGGATAGCGCGCGCAGTGGGCGCGCAGAAAGTCGCGAATATCGGTAAAATTCGTCATAGCGGCGGGGTTCCTTTACCAAAAAGTTTCGTTTATCATAGCGCTTTTTCGCCCCTTTCGCAAGGGGCAAGGGATTGACAGCCCTGCGCTTTTTTGATAAAATTCCCGCGTCGGCACAAGCCGGCAGCGTTGGCACAAGCTGACTTTTCTTCCGCGCGTTCCCTGAAAGCAAACGAGGTATCACCAAGGTATCAATCTCCCTGCAAGGGGAATATTGATGCCTTTTCTTTGTCTTTTCAAGGGTTTTCGCGCAGAAAACAAGACGCAAGAGAGGATGAGAACACCGTGACGATCCTTGTCATCGACGGCCAGGGCGGAAAGCTCGGCAAAACTTTGGTCGAGAACATCAAAAAGTCCTTCCCGCACCTCGAGATCATGGCGGTCGGTACGAACAGCGCCGCTTCCGACGTGATGCGCCGCGCGGGCGCTGACCGCGTGGCCACGGGCGAAAACCCCGTCATCGTGGCCTGCCGCAGCGCGCAGATCATCGTCGGCCCCATCGGCATCGCGATCGCCGATGCGCTGATGGGCGAGATCTCCCCCGCCATGGCAAACGCCGTCGCGTCAAGCAATGCCTACCGTGTGCTCATCCCGATGAATCTATGCAGCACGTATGTCGCGGGCGTGGACAAAAAGTCCTCCGCCATTCTGGACGACGCCATGGCGTACATCCGTTCGCTGCTCGAAGGAATGGAGAACAAGCCATGAACAACGCTGCCACTGCAACTGCCCGTACCGCTTCCCCGGTGAGAAAACTCACCTATTCCGCGCTCTTCCTCGCCTTGGCGATGGTCCTGCCGTTTTTGACCGGCCAGATCCCCGAGATCGGCTCCATGCTCTGTCCCATGCACATTCCCGCGCTGCTGTGCGGCTTCATGTGCGGCTGGCCGTGGGGACTCGCGGTCGGCTTTATCTCCCCGCTGCTGCGCTCGATGATCTTCGGCATGCCTCCCGTTTGGGTCGCCATCGCCATGGCGTTTGAAATGGCGACCTACGGTGCCATCGCCGGTCTTCTGTACCGCAAGCTGCCGAAAACAGGCTGGCGCATCTATGCCTCGCTCATCTCCGCGATGGTCGCGGGCCGCCTTGTGTGGGGCCTTGTGAAGTTCCTGCTCACGGGCCTTCAGGGCACGGAGTTCAGCCTCGCCCTCTTCCTCTCCGGCGCGGTGACGACGGCCATCCCCGGCATCATCTTGCAGCTCATCCTCATTCCCATCCTTGTGGTGGTAATGGAGCGCACAAATATGGCGCTCGACGTGTGAGCACTTGATAAAAACAGAAAAGGACTTGGACGAAAGCGTCCAAGTCCTTTTCTTTATTCCTCCGCTTTACTCAGCAGCTTCGGCGCGCTCGTGTCCATCAAAAACGCCCCGAGCGGCGCGGTGATGACGATGCCGAGCACCGCGACTGACAGCACGATGCTGCCGCAGGGCAGCCCCGCCGCAAGCGGCACCGAGCCGATGGCCGCCTGCACCGTCGCCTTGGGAAGATAGGCAAACACGCAGTAAAGCCTCTCTTTCGCCGTGAGCGGCGTTCTGACAAGGCAAAGGCACACACCCACGGCGCGAAAAATGAGCGTCGAGAAGATCATGCCGACCACCGCAAGGCCCACGCCCGCCATATAACGGATATCGACCGCCGCTCCGACGAGGACGAACAAAATGACCTCCGCCGCCAGCCAGAGCTTGCCGAATTTTTCAGAGAGCCGCTTGGCAACGAACGGCGTGCACTTCATCTTAAGTAAGCACGCCATGCTGACGACCGCGAGCAGGCCCGACACCGGCACGATGCCCTCGAGCCAGCCCTCCGCCGCGACGAGCAGCAGCGAGACCCCCAGCACGATGATGGCCTTCATGCTGTTGCGGATGCAGTGCGCTCGGGCATAGGCAGTCTCGAAAAAGCGGCTGAGCAACCACCCGACAAGCGCACCCAGCGCAACGCCGAGCACGATCGACGCAGGGATGCTCAAAAAGTCCGCGGCGTTGGCGCTGCCGCCCTGCGCCGTGTGCAGAAACGTTGTAAACAGCACAATGACGAAGATATCGTCGCACGATGCGCCGGCCAGGATCATCTGCGGGATGCTCTTGTCCGTTCCGCGACCGCCTTCCATCAGCTGCACCATGCGCGGCACGACGACCGCGGGCGACACCGCCGCGAGCACCGAGCCCATGACCGCCGCCTCCGCGCGCGTGATGCCAAGGAAGCACGGCGCGAGCAGCACATAGCCGATGATCTCGCACGTCGCGGGCAGGCACGACATCAAGATTGCCGGACGGCCGACCTTTTTGAGGTCGCCCAAATCGAGCGACAGTCCCGCCTTGAGCAGGATAATAACGAGCGCGAGCTTGCGCAGGTCGGCTGAGATCGACAAAATCGAGCCGTCCAGCACGTTGAGCACGCACGGCCCCAGCAGGATGCCCGTCGCCAGCATGCCGATGATGCGCGGCAGCTTCAGCTTCTGACACAGCGCGGCCAGCGCAAGGCCAACCAAAAAGACGAGTGCGAGTGAAGTTAACATAAATTTCCTCCTCCGGACACAAAAAAAGCTGATGCCCCCTGTGACCGTTCAAAATCACAGAAGTCATCAGCTCAAAAAAGCGGTTTCGGCAGTGCCGTGGGAGAACCTCATTCCCGATTGCGCAGTATAGCAAAGCGCGGGCAAAAATGCAAGCCCTTTTTCAAAAATCAGCGCTCGAACGTCACCTGATAGGCCCCCAACACCTGCATGCAAGGGATGACGGCGGCATTTTCGACCGTGAAAGCCGCCTTTTCATAGTGCGTCGTCTCCTCTTCGGGGATGGCGGGCAGCGTTTTGCCAAGGCTGACACCGTGCGCGCCGCCTGCAAAGCGCCAGGTGAATTCACAGTCGCAGAATTCCTTGTTTGCTGTGATCTTCTCCGCGGGCACGAGCGTAAACGTACCGTCTTTCAAGTAATAGCAGCCTACGTTGTCCTTTTCCGCAGGGCAGCTGCCCTCGATGCCGACGCCGGTGAACGAGATCGTCAGCTCCGGCAGCGTGAAGGTCGTCTTTTTGCCGTCCTTCGTAAAGGGAACATCGTCCCAGCGGCCGATGTTGACCCAGCCGCGATTGTCGGCTTTTTCCGCGGCAGTGTTGAACTCGAGAGCCCCCGTTTTGCCGTCGCGCACCTCCGCGTTGATGCGCAGCACCGGCCGCAGCGAGGCAAAGCCCTCCGGCAGCAGGGCGCGCAGACGGTCCTGCTCCGCGCCGTAGGCCATGACAAACTGTTCAACGGTCATTGCGCTTCCTCTGTTTCCTTTTGTGCGCACTCCGCGTCTTGCCTCAGCAGCCGCAGATAGGCGTCGAGATAGAGCTTGTGCGTCACGCTTAAAAGTGCCGAGCGCAGCAGTTCCTTTTCATCCGACTCGTCCTGTCCGACGCTTGCAAGATGGTCGCTCGCGCCGAAGACATAACGGATGAGATTTTCAAATTCCTCGCAGAAGTAGTGATAAGCGGTCGGCAGATCGTAGGTCTCGTGCTGAATGCCGATCAGCGCGCGGATGTCGTCCATCGCGACGACGCTCTTGATGCACGAGACAAAGATGAGGTACGCAATGCTCTCCGCGCCGTAGGCCTTTTTCTCTGGCCCGGGGATGATCTTCTGCTTAACATAATTGCTGACCATCGAGGCCGTGATGGGACTGAGCCCGCATCCCGTGATGGATTGATTGACATAACGCGTCACCTGTTCGAGATACAGCCCCACGTCAGGGATCTCCCCGAGCCGCGGGATATGAAAGCTTCGGACAGACTCCGCCAGACGGCTGCGCATATTTTCGTCCATAGCTGCTCCTCCGTTCAAACTGCGTTTTCATCATCTTAAACTTTGGTGAAAAAAATGTCAATAAGTTTTTCAAAAACCGATTGACAGTTATTGAAAATCGTTGTATTGTAGTCAAAGATGATTTCACCTGACAACAGGTTTTTGAATAACCGATTATTTTTTTGGAGGCTTCCCCATGATGAAACTGATTGCCGACTCCTCTGCCAACCTCACGATGCTGGAGGGCGTAACCTATCAGAGCGTGCCCATGACCATCCGCGCCGGCGAGCGTGACTTCGTGGACGATGAAACGCTCGACACACACGAGCTGCTCGACTATCTCGCGGCCCACAACGGCAAATCCGGCACGGCCTGCCCCAGCCTCGACGGCTGGCTCAAGGCGTTCGAGGGCGCGGATGAGATTTTCGTCATTACCATCACAAGCAGCCTGTCCGGCACCTGTGCCTCGGCCATGGCCGCGCGCGACGTGTATCTCCAGTCGCATCCCGAAGTCAAAATTCACATCTTTGACACGCTGAGCACAGGACCGGAGATGCAGTTGCTCGCAGAGAAGCTCGCAGAGCTGCACGCCAAGGGCCTCCCCTTCGATGTGATCTGCGAAAAGGCGCAGGAATATCTTGCCACCACGCACCTCTTCTTCAGTCTTAAGTCCCTGCACAATCTGGCGCAAAACGGCCGCGTCAGCAAAATCGCCGCGGGTGCCATCGGCATTCTCGGCATTCAGATCCTCGCCACCGCAAGTCTTGAGGGCACGATCCAGCCCGTTGAAAAATGCCGCGGCGAAAAAAAGACGTGCGCGGCGATGGTACAGAAGCTTCTGGAAGCTGGCTACCACGGCGGCAAGGTGCGCATCCACCACGCCGAAAATCCAGAGGCGGCTGGGGCGCTCGCCGCTTCGCTGCGCGGGCACTTTCCCGAAGCAGACATTGAGATCCGTCCCTGCCGTGGTCTTTGCAGCTACTATGCCGAGCGCGGCGGCGTGATCGTCGGTTTTGAGATGATGTAAAACTGAACAGACAGCAAAAAGCAGACGGCCTGCGCGAGCCGTCTGCTTTTCTTTATCTCTGCCATTAGGCAGTTGGAGTGGTATCGGAGGTACTGTCGCCCGCTGGGGCGTTGCCGTCAGCGGGGCTTCCCTGCCCACTGGGCGGTGTGGGGCGCTCGCCGCTGGGCATTTCGGGCACTTCCCCGTCGAGAAGCTCTGACTTCTCGCCGTTTGGCATCTGACCGTCAAAGCTCTCGGGCGGTTCACCGTCTGGCTTCTGTCCGCCGTGTTGGCCGTCCAGACGATCACTGTGTCGCCCGTGATGGTCAGGTCGCCGTTGGAGTCGAAGCCGTCGCCCGCGGAGGAACAGGCGTCGATCGTGGGGCCGGAGATCGTCATCGTGAAGTCATAGTCCGTCAGGTCGGAATTTGCCGCATTCAGGCAGTCGTCCGAGGCGTTGATCGTAATATCACCGGAGCAAACGTTCAGCTCCGCGCCCTCAAGGCCCTCGCAGCAGTTCGTGATGTCGATCGTGGGGCCGTCCGTGCCGTCTGCACCGATGTTCAGCACCAAGTCGCAGTGAATGGCGTCATCCGCGGCGTCGATGGTCAGCGTGCCGCTCTCGACGTTCAAAAGCTGCTCGGCGTTGATGGCGTCGTTGACGGGTGCATCGATATTCAGCGTCAAATCGCGGATGGTCAGCGACGCTTCGCCGTTCTCATCCGTCGTCGCGCCGGATTTGATGCCGTTTTTGCCGTTGGCCGTGATGGTCAACTCTCCATCGCCGCAGAGGGTGACAAGCGAGCCATCCTTACACTTAATGACGGCGTTTTCGGCATTTTCGTTTTCGGGGTAGTTGTCGTCATTGTTCTGCTCGGTATCGCTCAGGGAATTTTCCGTACCGTTGGAAACAAGGATGGTCACCTCGCTCGACTTGCCGCAGGTGATGGCGGCGGTGTTCTCACTCGTAAGTGTCAGGCCGTCCAGCACCAGCGTCACGCCGGTCGTACCCTTTTTCACCTTGATGGAGCCGTCCGCGCAGCTGCCGGAGACGGTGTAGGTACCACTCGACGTGATCGTGAGCGCCGTGCCGTCGATCTCGTAGCCCGTGTCCGTCTCGCCCGCAGCGGTCACGCCGCTGTCTGTAAAGGTAAAGGTCACATTGCTTGCCGTGTCCGTCGTACTATTATTTATCGTACCGGCGCAGGCCGTGAGCGACAGCGCCAGCGCCGACGCGCACAGGAAAGGCAGCGGCTTTGGCATCGGCCTTTCCATCGCGCGCTCGATCGCCGAGGGGCACCACGGCTCCATCCGCGCCATCGTGGAGGACGGGAGGATCGCCTTCACCGCCGAGCTCAAATAAACGGCTTTTGGGCAAAAAACGCTTCGCAGAAGTTCTGCGAAGCGTTTTTCTTATCAAAGGCTTTTCTCCCCGCCCGTGACGGTCTCGATGGCGCAGGCAATGAACTTTTTCGCTGCGGGCGAGGCCTCCCTGAGCGACGGGACGGAGATGCCGAGCGTGACGAACTGCGGCGGGTCGAACGGGACCTCCGCCACCGTGCCGCTCCACTTGCGTGAGATGAGCCGCTGGTTGAAGCTGACGCCGAGTCCCGCCTCGACCATGTTGTAGGTTGTGAAGCCGTCGCGCGTCGTAAAGCAGGTCTGCGGGTGCAGGTCGTGCTGCTCGAGCAGGCGGTCCTGATCGGTGTCGTGATTGGGCGAGGTGTGGATGAACGGCTCGTTCTGCAAGCGCATAAGCGGAAAGACATCCGCCGCTGCCAACTCGTGCCCGCGCGGCAGCCACGCGACGAGCTCGTCACGAAAGACAGGCAGCCAGTCATACTTATCGCCGTGCATCTGCGCGCCGAAGCAGCAGTCGACCGAGCGCTCGTTCAGCCAGCGCGCCATCTCGAGGTTGCCGCCCTCCTGCATGCGCACGGTCAGGCCCGGATAGCGGGCGCGGAACGCCGTCAGGATCTCTGGCATCCACAGGGCCGAAATGCTGTAATAGCAGCCGATCGTCAGCGAGCCCTTTGACACGCCGCCGATCTCCGCGCTGAGCTGCTCGGCGTTGTGGTGCGCGCGCACGACCTCGCGCAGCAACGGCAGCATGAGCTTTCCGTTTTCCGTGAGCTGCACGCCCTTTTTGCTGCGAAGAAACAGCGGAAAGCCGAGCTCTTCTTCCAGCGTGCCGATCATGCGCGTCACGCCTGACTGCGTGTAGCCCAAAAGCTCCGCCGTGGCCGTCAGGCTGCCGAGCTCTGCCGCGGCAAGGAACGCCTCGCATTTGACCGCTTCCATACACCCTCCTATCCATGATTTTATATCATGTTTTTCATTTCAAATAACCGTTTGCGTCATGTTTTCTCTTATTCTACAATAGCAGTCAGAAACCGTCAATCCTGTTTTTGAAACGAGGTCTTTTTTCATGGAGCATCGTCTTTCTTTTTCCTGCGACTATCTTGAGGGTGCGCATCCCGCCATCCTGCAGCGCCTGTGCGAAACGAATTTTGCGCAGACCGCCGGTTACGGCACGGATGAATACTGCCAATCCGCGCGCGAGAAGATCCGCGCCGCTTGCGGCGCGCCGAACGCGGAGATTCACTTCCTTGTCGGCGGCACACAGACGAACGCGACCGTCATCGACGCGCTGCTGCGCTCTTACGAGGGTGTGATCGCCGCGGACACGGGGCACATCAGCGTGCACGAGGCCGGCGCCATCGAGTTCGGCGGGCACAAGGTGCTCACGCTGCCGCAGGAGAACGGCAAGATCACCGCATCCCAAATCCGCGCACTGCTTGATCAGTACGAGGACGACGCGAACCGCGACCACACGGTCATGCCCGGGATGGTCTACCTCTCCCAGCCGACGGAGTACGGCACGCTCTATTCCAAAAAGGAGCTCGCGGCCATCAGCGCGCTCTGCCGCGAAAAGCGCCTGCCGCTCTATATTGACGGCGCGCGCCTTGCCTACGCACTCGCCTGTCCTGAAAACGACGTGACACTGCGCGACCTTGCCGCGCTGTGCGACATTTTCTACATCGGCGGCACGAAATGCGGCGCGCTGCTCGGCGAGGCGGTCGTCATTCCCCAGCCGGGGCTCATTCCACACTTTTTCACCATCATCAAGCAGCACGGCGCGCTGCTCGCCAAGGGACGGCTGCTCGGCATCCAGTTCGACACGCTCTTTACCGATGGGCTCTACGAGCGCATCGGCGCAGACGCCGTTCGCTACGCCGACGCTATCCGGCGCGCGATGGCGGAAAACGGCTATTTGCCCTGTTTCCCCTCCCCGACGAACCAGAGCTTCTGCATCGTCAGTGAGCAGCAGCGCAAAGAGCTCGCCGAGCGCGTGGACTTCTCCGTCTGGGAGCAATATGACGAGACGCACAGCATCATCCGCTTTGCCACAAGCTGGGCGACGCGGGAAGAGGATGTGAACGCGCTCTGTCGCATCCTGCGCGAGTGCACCGCGCAGGAAAAGGCAGCGTCCTAAAATCAAAAAAGAGCTTTCTCCGATTTTCAGGAGAAAGCTCTTTTTATTTCATTGCGCTGCGCTCAGTTCTTTTTCATCAGCTGTTCATCCTGCTGCAAAAGCTGCTGCGTGATGATATCGAGCTGCCGGTGCTTGGCCATGCGGTCGGCGATGTTGTTCTGCACCAGCTCCGTCTCCTGATGGCCGCGGAAGGACAGCTTGAGCAGAATCGGCGTCAGGATCGTGCCGCATACGACCGTGATGACGACCGGCGTCATCATCGCGGGCGACAGCACACCCATCGAAAGGCCGCGGTTGGCGACGATCAGCGCGACTTCGCCGCGGCAGGCCATGCCCACGCCGACCTGGATGCTCTCGCGCGTGGTGAACTGGCACGCCTTGGCGCCAAGGCCGCAGCCGAGGAGCTTCGAGATGATTGAAACAAGCAGCAGCAAAATCGAGAAGACGACCATGCCGCCCGTCAGACCCGTGATCTGCACATTGATACCGATGCTCGCGAAGAACACCGGCGTGAGCAGAAGATACCCGAGGGGGTTGTACTTCGTCTGGATGTAGGTGCCCTTGGGCGTGCACGCGACGGCAAGGCCCGCGGCGTAAGCGCCCGTGATATCAGCGACGCCGAAGAACTCCTCGGCGCAGTAGGCCATCACAAGGCACAGGACAAAGGCGAACACGGAGTTTCTGTGGCTGGCCCAACCGTGCTGACGCTTGAGCATCCAGCAGAAGATGCGGTTCGCGCCAAAGCCGACCACGAAGGCAAAGGCGAAAAAGCCCACGATCTTGAGGAGCACCATGCCGATGCTCTCGTCACCGCCGGCAAGGCTGCAAACGAGCGTCAGGGCGATCAGGCCGAGCACATCGTCGATGAGCGCAGCGGCCAAAATCGTGTTGCCAACCTTGGTCTCGAGCTTTTTCATCTCCTTGAGCGTTTCGACTGTAATGCTCACGGACGTGGCCGTCAGGATGGTGCCGATGAAGATATTTTCAATAAAGCCGGTGCTCTGGATGAGTCCGAGCTCATCCGCGCCCCAGGCAAGCGCCGTGCCCATGAGAAACGGCACGACCACGCCAAGGACCGCGACCATGAATCCCGCCTTGCCGCTGTGCTTGAGCTCGTTGACGTCCGTGCCCATACCGGCGGAGAACATCAGCACGATGACACCAAGCTCGCTGAGCTGCTTGGTGAATTCCGTTTCCGAAAGCAGGCCAAGGCCCGCGGGGCTGAGCAAAAGGCCCGCGATCAGCGCACCCACGACCTGCGGCATCTGAAACTTCTGCGCAATGAGGCCCAGAATCTTCGTGCTCAGCAGGATCAGCGCAAGATCCAGCAAAAAGTGATACGACATATTGATCTCCTCCCAAACTCTCTGATCTCTATCCAAATTCTTCCGTTTCATTTCGCGAGGCTCTATTCTAACTTCTTTTTTTCTTTTTTCAACAGTCAGAATCACCAAGGAAACGGAAGAATTCCTGCACAGCTCAGGCAAAATGCAATATATCTTTCATTTTTAACGTGAAATGTTTGCTTTGATTCCGTTTCCATAGCCGTTTTCACAAAAAGCAGCGTCAAATGCGGCGTTAAGAAGCCGTGAAATATGGACAGATTCATTGAATTTCTCTATGATTTACAGGGATATCGTCTATATTGTCCACACATCGCGCACATTTTGTCGCTCACGCTCATTTTGCATCTTTTCCTGCATTTTGCGCATTTTCGTCGCACAATGCGCCGTTTCTCCCCTTGCCGCGGCGGCGCGGGCGTGGTAAAATCGGCCTTGTGACATGAACAAAGGAAAGGACGAGCCATGAATCAGAAAGAACTCAATGAACTGCGCCGGCGCTTCCGGCTCGATAAGAATAATTTCAGCCGCGTGTACGGCTGCTATGTGAACTCCAACCGTGAGATCATTGCGTGGGTCGATACCTCGATGGGCCTCATGCGGCAGGAGGAGCAGGAGATGTACCTGGGCCTTCTCAAAAAGTCCCTCTCCGGCACGCTTGGCAAGAACCTCATCGACGTGGTGTTCTCCACGCAGCAGGTCGCCGACAGCGATGAGCACCGCCTCTTGCAGACTCTTCGCCAGACAGAGCTCAAGGACCCCGCCTCGCGCGAAACGCTCTGCCGCCAAATCATCGACTGCATCGACATGGGCGAGACAAACTATCTCATCCTCCTCGCCGCCGACGCCTACGACGTGCCGCACCGCAGCAAGGATGACGAGATTCAGGCCGACGCGTCGAGTGAGGTCTTCAAGTACTTTGTCTGCTCCATCTGCCCCGTCAAGGCCCCGACGCTCGAACTGCGTTACGACCTTGACCAGAGCGAGTTTCACTCAAGCTCCACCGGCTACATCGCGACCTCGCCCGAGCTCGGCTTCCTCTACCCCGCATTCGACAACCGCACGGCGAACATTTACAATGTGCTGTTCTACTCGAAAAACGCCGCGGAGATCCATCAGGAGGTCATCGACGCGCTGTTCCACGTCGACCCGCCGATGTCTGCCGAGGAGCAGAAAAACGCCTTTGGCTCGGCGCTTGCCGACGCGCTCGACAAGGATTGCAGCTACGATGTCGTCCAGTCCGTGCACGAGCAGATCAGAGCGCGCATCGAAGATCACAAGGAGAGCAAAGACCCCGAGCCGCTTGAAATGACGGCAGGCGACGTCGGCGGCATCCTCGCCAACAGCGGCGTGAACGACGAGCAGATCGCAGCGTTCCAGCGCGAGTGCGATGAGCAGTACGGCGAGAACGCCGCGCTGAACCCGAACAACATCATCGAGAGCAAGAAGTTTGAGATCACGACCCCCGAGGTCAAAATTTCCATTGCACCGGAGAACAGCTATATGATCGAAGCGCGCGTCATCAATGGCCGCAAATACCTCCTCATCCCCGCCGACGACGGCGTGGAGGTCAACGGCATCGGCGTGAACATCCCGGGTCTTGCAAAAGAGGAATAAGAAAAAAGGAGAGAAGCCGCGGCTTCTCTCCCTCTCTTTTTGACCATTTACGCCTTGCTCTTGTAGAGGTCAGCGATGATGTCGGCGCACTTGTCGATGCCGAGCTCGCCGCTGTCGAGCGTGATGTGGTAATTCTGCGCGTAGCCCCACTTCATGTTCGTGTAGAAGCGGTGATAGGCCGCGCGGCGCTTGTCCTTGTCGCGCAGGCGCTGCTCGGGCGACTGCTCGCGCTCGCCGTAGACCTCGACGATGCGCTTGGCGCGGAACGCCATATCCGCGTGGATAAAGACCTTGAGGCACTTGGCCTTGTCCTGCAAAATGTAGTCCGCGCAGCGGCCGACGATGACACAGGGGCCCTTTTCGGCAAGCTCGCTGATGACGCGGCACTGAATTTCCCATAGGATGTCCTCGTTCGTCGGGCCGAACGCGCGGTTCGAGAGCGCTGAGGACAGGAAGCCGCCGGGTGTGTACTCGCCCGCCTCCTTGACATAATTTTCTGCAAAGCCGCTCTCCTCGGCGATCTTCTGGATGAGCTCTGAGTCATAGCAGGGGATGCCGAGCTGCTCTGCAACCTTTTTGCCGACCGTGCGGCCGCCGCTGCCGAATTCACGGCTGATGGTGATAATATGATTCATAATACAGTTGCTCCTTCCGTATTGAGTTCCCGATACGTTTTTACAATCATACCCGCCGCGATGACGAAAGTCAACACATCCGACACCGGCATGGAGTACAGCACGCCGTCAAGGCCGAAAAAGCGCGGCAGCAGCAGTGCAAAGCCCACGCCGAACACGACCTCGCGCACCATGGAGAGCATCGTGGATGAGAACGCCTTGCCCACGGCCTGCAAAAAGATGAAGCAGGCCTTGTTCACGCAGGCGAGCACCATCATGCAAAGATACGTGCGGAATGCCTTGATCGCAAAGTCCGTGTAGTAGCTGCTCTCGTTCGCCGCGCCGAAGACGGCGATGAGCTGACGCGGGAAGCCCTCGGCCAGAACGAGCGCGACGGCGCCGACGATTGCCTCGCAGAGCAGGAGCTTTGTAAAGAGTTCACGCACGCGCGTCTTTTTCCCCGCGCCCATGTTGTAACCTACGACGGGAATGCAGCCCGCCGCCATGCCGACGACGATGGAAATGACGATCTGGAAGAACTTCATCACAATGCCGACGACAGCCATCGGGATCTGCGCGTACTGCTCCTGCGAGAATATCTCATCCAGCGCGCCGTACTTGCGCAGCATGTTGTTGATGGCCGCCATCGCCGCGACAAGGCTAATTTGTGACAAAAAGCTCGTGATGCCGAGCGTCAGCATCCGGGTACAGAGGCTTGCGCGCAGGCGGAAGTCTCCCTTTTCCGGCTTGACGGTCTTCATGCGGCAGAGGTACCACACCGCAAGCGCCGCCGTGACGATCTGGCCCAACACGGTGGCGACCGCCGCGCCCATCATGCCCCACTTACATTCAAAGATGAAGATGGGGTCTAAAATGATGTTGAGCACCGCGCCCGCGAGCGTGGAGATCATGGCGAACCGCGGGTTGCCGTCGGCACGGATGACAGGGTTCATCGCCTGACCGAACATATAAAACGGGATGCCGAGCGAGATATAGAAGAAATACTCCCGCGCGTAATGAAAGGTCTCCTCGTTCACCGTGCCGCCGAACATTGAAATGATGGGATCGGCAAAACCAAGGTACAGCGCCGTCAGGACAAGGCTGCTCGCAATCGACAGCACGACCGCGCTGCCGACGCTCTTTCTTGCCTCTCCCACTTCGCCCTTGCCGAGCGAAATGCTGACGAACGCGCAGCAGCCGTCGCCGATCATCACGGCGATGGCGAGCGCCACGACCGTGAGCGGAAAGACGACGGTGTTTGCCGCGTTGCCGTAGGAACCGAGGTAGCTTGCGTTGGCGATGAAGATCTGGTCGACGATGTTATAGAGCGCGCCGACGAGCAGCGAGATGATGCACGGGACGGCGTAGCGCCGCATGAGCTTTCCCACGCGCTCCGTCCCCAAAAACTGGTTTGTGTTTTCCATGGCGGTCTTCCTCCTGAACATAAAAAATAAGAGATGCGTTCCGCCGGATCAATCCGGACTTACGCATCTCTGCCGCACGATTTGACTATGAAGTTGTCTTCTCCCTCCTTTTTCCGCAAAAAACGTGCGGCGTTTCTGCAACTGGATTTACGCAGAAACGCCACACGCTGTGAATTGATTTTATCAAATTGTTTCGAGCATTTCAAATGTTTTTTGCGGCACGGGGCGCAAATTTTTATTTAGTCCTGCTCCATGAAGCTGCGGATATAGGCGATCAGCATTTTCGCCGTGCCCTCGAAGCCGAGCACATCGCTCTTGACGGTCATGTCATAGCCGCGGGCGTCGCCCCACTTCGTCTCGCAGTAGTAGTTGTGGTAGGACTTTCTGGAGCGGTCGACCTCTTTGATCTCCTCGATTGCGTCCTCGGCAGACAGGCCCTTCTTTTCCATCACGCGGCCGACTTTGGCCTGCTGGTTGCCGCAGATGAAAATGCTCAGCATATTGGGGTTGCCCTTGAGCACCTGGTCGCCGCAGCGGCCGATGATGAGGAAGCTCTCGCCGTTTGCCGCCTTGTCGCGCAGCATGGCAAACGTCTTTTCCGCCACGTTGACCTCAAGAGAATTCGAATACTTGCCGATGCGGCGCGAGGCAAAGAAGTTGACGGGCTTTTCGTCCATCTTGCGGATCATTTCCCCGCTGTAGCCTTCGGAAACGATCTCCTTTTCGATAGAGTCCTTGTCATAGAGCTTGATACCGAGCTCTTGCGCGATCATGTCGGCAATGTAATGGCCGCCGCTGCCGTGCTCGCGGCCAAGGGTGATGATGATCTGGTTTTTCATGGGATCGCACTCCTTTCCTTTTTCCGTTTACAGATAGCGCAGGAATAAGTAGGCCGTGGACACCGCCATGACAATGATCGTCGCGGGCACGCAGTACTTGCAGTAGCGGCCCCAGCCAATAGGATAGCCGCCCTTGGCCGAAGCCGAAGTGCCGACGACGTTGGCGCTCGCGCCGATGGGCGTCGCGTTGCCGCCGAGGTCCGTGCCGAGCGAAAGCGCCCAGGCAAGCACGCCGATATCCATGCCCTCTGTCGCGGCGATGGCGCGGATGACAGGGATCATGGTCGCGGCAAAGGGGATATTGTCGACAAAGGCGCTCGTGATGGCCGAGAGCCACAGAATGACGATCACAATAACCGCGATATTGCCCTCGCTGACCGAGGTGATGAAGTTCGCGATCATGTTGAGCACGCCTGTCTTTTCAAGGCCCGCCACGGAAACGAACAAGCCGATGAAAAAGAGCAGCGTCTTATAGTCCACGCCCTTAATGATTTCTATAACAGATTTTTTGCCGCTGGTCAAGCCCAAAACGATCAGCGTCAAAATCGCGACAATCACGCCGATGCACGCGACGGAAAGCTCCGTCTGCGCGTGCGTGATGAGCAGCACGACCGCCAGCAGGAAAACGCCTGCGCTCGCAAGAAATGCCTTCTTGTTCGTGATGGCCGTCGAAGGCTCGGGACAGGTGACGGGGCCGCCGTTGGCATGCTCGGCGCGCTCAAGTTCCTTGCGGAAGCAGAGCGTGAAGTAAATGAGCATGAACACAAAGCAGATCGCCACGACCGCGCCGGTATTTTCGATGAAGTCGAAGAATGTGTAGCCGAGCGAGGTGCCGATGATGATGTTCGGCGGGTCGCCGCACATCGTGGCCGCGCCGCCGAGGTTCGCGCAGAAAATTTCAGACAGGATCATCGGCACGGGGTCGAATTTCATCGTCTGCGCCAGTTCGAGCGTGACGGTGGCGAGAAACAGCACGACCGTGATGCTGTCGATGAACATCGACAAAAACGCCGAGAGCGACATAAAGCAGATGAGCAGCGGCACCGTGCGGTAGTGTACGAGCTTAGCAAGCGTCAGGCACAGCCAGCGGAAAAAGCCCGCCTTGCCGAGGCCCTCGACCATGATCATCATGCCGGCGATAAACAGGATCGTTGACCAGTTGATGCCAGCGGTGCTCTCCTCACTTGCGCCGTACCAGAATGTGCTCTGGAAAAACGCGCCGAGGTTGAGCGTCTCCCAAATGGCGCTCATCGAGCGCATGCAGACGCCGAACACCAGCACGAGCACGAGCGCGCCGCTCCCGAGCGTAATGTAATGCCGTTCAAACTTATCGAGGATAATAAGCAGGAACATAGTGACAAAAATGCAGATGGCAATGATCTGAGCAAACATGTTATTCCTCCCTGTGCTATGGAATTTCCAACGCGAGTCATTATATCGACCCTTTGCGCGGAAACGAAATGCTTTCTTGACATGGAGGATATGTCATTTTTCTATGCCGTCCGAATTTTCCTGATTTCATGCGGCTTTGCGGCGATGTTTACTTTTCGTCAAGGTTCTGTTCTTTTTTTCCCGAATACGCTTGCGCCGTCGCTTCGCTTCTGTTACAATCAGTCTTGCCGTCCGCAAGGTGCGGACGAACGCTTTTCTCTTCCGTCAAATTTTACGCAGTCAGGTTCCTCGCCGCCGCGCAGAACCCCAATCATTTCTTTTTCAGAGGAGCTTGCTATGAACATCAGCTACGACAGCTATCGCGTCTTTTATTACGCCGCCAAATACCGCAGCTTTTCGCAGGCCGCCGCGGCGCTCTACAGCAACCAGCCCAACGTGACACGCATGATCCGAAAGCTCGAATCCGAGCTCGGCTGCGCGCTGTTTTTCCGCTCGCCGCAGGGCGTGCGCCTCACGCCCGAGGGGGAGAAGCTCTACACGCACATCGCCGTCGCGTTTGAGAGCATCGAGGCAGGCGAAGAGGAGGTCCTCTCCGACCAGAGCTTGCAAAGCGGTATCGTCCACATCGCAGCGAGCAGCCTTGCCCTACGCACGCGGCTTTTGCAGGTGCTCGCGCGCTACCGGCGCGCATACCCGCACGTGCGCATCTGCCTGACGAACCACTCTGCCTCCCACGGCCTCGCCGCCGTGCAGAACGGCCTTGCCGACTTCGCCATTCTGGCAGAGGGCGCGTCCGTGCCGGATTCGCTCACGGCGCAGAAGATCGACGAAATTCAGGAGATCCCCATCTGCGGCCCGGCGTTTTTGGAGCTCACCGAGGAGCCCGTTTCGCTCAAAAGGCTTGCCGACTACCCGATCATCAGCTTGACGGAGGGGACATCGTCGCACGATTTTTATGCCGAGCTCTTCCTGCGCCACGGTCTTTCGTTCAGCCCCGATGTGGAGGTCGAGACCACGGCGCAGGTGCCGCCCGTGGTGCAGAGCGACCTTGGCGTCGGCTTTGTGCCGCGCGAGATGCTTTACGGCACGCCGGAGGCAAGCGGTATCTACCCCATCATGCTCGAAGAGCCCATTCCCGCGCGCAGCGTCTTCCTCTTCCAGCGCAAGACGCAGCCGCTGAGCATCGCCGCCAAAAAGCTGCGGCAGATGCTGCTCGAAGACGCGCCGCAGGAGAGTGGAAAATAATCAGACAAAGCCCCGCCGTTTTCACAGCAGGGCTTTTCTCTTCACTTTTTTACAGATTCAGCAGCGTTTCGCTCAGGCGCTTGCCGGCGCTGCCGGCAAAGTCCTCCGCCCGGCGGATGCGCAGGAACGACGCGCCGTAGATCATGCGCTCGTTTTCAAGCTCTCCGTCCTCGCCGAGGAAAATTCCGATGACGTGCGCGCCCTCGCGCCGGAGCTTTCGCACCTGAAAGCAGGTGTCGCGGATGGCGGCGTCGCCGACGTAGGTTTCCGGCGCGCCCTCGCGCTTGCGGCCGCTGACCATGTCGTTCGGTAAGCCGTCGCTGAACACGATGATAATTTTGTGCTCCTCGCGCCGCTTCTTGAGGTCGAGTCCCGCCGCGGCCAGCGCAAGGCCGTCGCGGTTATTCGACGTCGCGCGGTACTCCAAAATGCGGCGGTCGGCCTCCGGTTTGTCGTCGTAGTCGCGGAAGCGCCGCAGCACTGTGTAGTTGCCGTAAGTGCAGTAGCTCATCACGCGGTGCGGAATGCGGATGCGGCTGAGCGCCGCGCTGAAGAGGTAGCTTTGCAGCGCCACCATGCTCTGCCGCACGCTCTGCGAGCCGCTTGCGTCGATCAAAAGCTCCACAACGACGGCAGACGGCTCCTGCCGGACGATCTTTTCAAAAAGCTGCGGATTTTCGCAGCGTCCGACCTTCCAGAGCAGATCGTTTTGCAGCACGCCGTGGTCGGCGCGGTAAACGTCCGGCTCGCTGCGCAGGCTCAGCGCATTGCGAAAGGCCTGCTCGATGCTGCGGATGCCCTGACGCGCGGCGTTCTCGTGCTCTTGGAGCATTTTGAGGTTGCCGTCCCGACTGGCGCGCAGCGATTGGGCGCGCGGCTCACTGCCCTCGTAGGCGTCCGCGCTCAGGCCGTCGGTGAAGAGGAGCTTTCGCTCCTCGTGGATGCCGGTGCAGACAGCGCTTTCGATCTCCTCCATCGCCTGCTCGGTCTGAAAGCTGGGGCCAAAGTTGCGCATCAGATACTCCGGAATGCCGGCGAGCGCGTCGTCCGGCAGGACGAGGCCATCGGCCGATGCCTCGCCCGCCTTGTCGTATTGGAGTTCCATCTCCTCGGTCTGCGTCCACTCGATGTCCCCCGGTTCGGCTGCGGGCTCCCACTCTTCCGTCTCGCGCTCGGGTAAGATGTCCTGATTGTGGTCGGGCGCAAAATAGCGGATGAAAATTTTGCGGTACAAAAGCGCTGCGAGTTCGACGAGCGACTTTGCGTCTGCGCAGCTCTCGCTGCGCGCGGCAAGGTCGTCAAACTCGGCCAGCATGTCTTCAAAACCGCTGAAATTTTTCAAAATGCAGCGGTCGCCCTCCGTCGCCGCGGCGGGAAAGTGCTTCGTCAGATCGTAAATGTACATCCAGCCGCGCGAGCTGCGCCGGTAGCGCAGGAGGTCGCCACGCAAAATCTCGCCCGCCGCCTGCTCCGCCATCACGGCGACGCCCGGGCGCTCGCCCATCAGCCTCGCCCGCACGGCGCGCTCGACGCACAGGTGCGCAATGGGCAGCAGCACGTCCATATTGTAGGCCGCGTAGCGGTGCCGCCGCAGCCACAGATTCAAGTCATCGAGCCCGAAAAACTTGTCCGCCCCGCCGAGGACGACGCCCTCGTACACCTCCACCATGCCGCCCGCGCGCTCAAAGGGTTCGCTCATCTTCTGCACATACTCGGGATAGGTCCGCTTGCGGTGATCTTCGGAAACAGTCAAAAATAGGCTCTCTTCTCTGCCGATGCTCATATCTTCAGGCAAAGCGCGTCAGCGCTACGTCGCGCACGAGCGCATACTCGTACTCATCGAAGCATTTATTCGTGATGCTCACGGCGATGGCATCCTTGGGCGCCATGCCGTCGGTCATCAGGTGCAAAGCGGCGATCATGCCGCGCATATCGACGGAGTTCGTCGATATCTCGCCGTTCACGGCCTTGGCGTTCAGATCGAGGAACAGCCCCGTGCAGCGCTTGATGTTCTCGTCCGATGCCTCGGACACGTTGGCGCGCAGCAGCTCGCAGAGCTGGGGTTCCTCGAGCGTCGGCATGCGGATGACCGTAAAGCGCGAGACAAGCGCTTCGTTCAGCTCGCGCGTACCGGCGTAACCGTAGTTCATCGTGGCGATGAAGCGCGCGGCGGGGTGGATAGGGATACACTCATAGCCCGGCACGTCGATGAGACGGCGATAGTCGAGCGCAGAGTGCAGCACGGCCACGGCGTCGTTTTTCGCCATGTTGATCTCATCCAAGATGCAGAAGCCGCCGTACTGCGCGGCGAGCGCGACAGGGCCGCGGCGCAGCCGCACTTCGCCGCCGGTGAAGGTGTCGGTGCCGATGAGCGTGCTGCTGTCGGTATTCACATGGAACGACACGGTGTAGACCGGACGGGCGAAGAGCCACGCGAGGTTGTCCGCCAAGATATTTTTGCCCGTGGCCTTGCCGCCGGATAGCAGAACGTTCTCCCCCTGCAGAAGCGCCGCGACGGCCAGCTCCATGATCTCATCGCCGATGAATTTGACGGGCGGCTCGGCGATGCGGCTGCGCACCGCCTCGTCCGCGACGTATTGCTTTTTGAATTGCTCCAGTCGGAGCGATAGATCCTGTCTCATGTCTTTGATAATTCCCTTCTGTGTGCGGAAACGGTTCCCGCGCGATGCGCTCTTTTCAGCGCTTTTCCATGCAGAGCATTATAGTATTCACGCGGAATATTGTCAATTTGCGCCGCCGTTGCGCGCGGGAAAAACCTGTGGTAAAATGAATGCAGAGAACTCCATTTTCAAAAAGGGGGCCGTATTATGCTGACGATCTTCAACCGCAAGGAACTCATCACCACGATGGACATGCAGCGTCAGTCCAATATCCGCAGCATCCTGTCCGCCAACGGCATTGCCTACACGGTCAGAACCGAGAATTTGCAGGGCTCTTCCGCGCTCGGCGGCCGCAGCCGCGGGAGCACCGGCAGCTTTGGCATCGACCCGAACTATTCGTACGAATATCATATCTACGTTCACAAAAACGACTATGAAAATGCTCTGAGACTGATTCGGTAACGTCCCTGAGCCCTAGAACGATAAAAGGCATTCCGCGCGATCGCGCGGAATGCCTTTTCTTTTGTTTTACAGCGCAGTCCCCTTTTTCGGCACGAAAAAGGACTTCATATCCGCCCTTTCAAGCTCGAGCAGCTTGATCTTTTTGTCGACGCCGCCCGCGTAGCCGGTCAGGCTGCCGCTCGCGCCGACCACGCGGTGGCAGGGGATGATGAGCGAAATATCGTTGTGCCCCACCGCGCCGCCGACGGCCTGCGCAGACATGTGCGTTAGGCCCTGCTTCTCCGCCAGCTTTCGCGCAAGCGTGCCGTAGGTCGTTGTTTCACCGTAGGGAATTTCCAGCAGCAGCGCCCATACTGCCTGCTGGAATGCCGAACCCACGGGGTGGAGCGGCGGCGTGAAGTCCGGCTCGCGGCCCGAAAAGTAGATATCGAGCCAGCGCTTGGCCTCGCACAAAACAGGCGTCCCGCTCTCGGCATACTCTTTTGGCAGCGTGCGGGCAAAATATTTCTGCCCGTCGAACCACAGGCCCGTCAAGCCCTCTTCGTCCGCCGCAAGCAGGATGCCGCCGAGTGGCGAATCATAATGCTGGGTGTAAGTCATCGTCCTCGCCTCATTTCTTCTCTTTCGGCGCGTAATCGTGCAGCTCGGGGATCGCACCGCCGGACACCGCCCAGAGGTACAGGCTCGCCACGCTGCCATAGGGCGAAAAGCGGCGGCGGTACTTTTCAAAGAGCCCTCGGTCGATCTTTCGGTGGTGGTACACCATGCGCAGCCCCCGCTGGATGGCAAGGTCGTCGCAGCTCAACACGTCCTGCCGCTGCATGCAGAAGAGCAGGATCATCTCCGCCGTCCACACGCCGATGCCCTTGAGGGACGAAAGCTCCCGGATAGCCTCCTCGTCGCTTTTTTGCCAGATACCTTCTAAATCGAATGCGCCGGTGTGGACCTTTTCGGCAAAATCCGTGATGTACTCCGCCTTTCTGAACGTCATGCCGAGTGATTGGAGCTTGGAAACACCCGCGGCGAGGACCGTCTCGGCGTTGACCTCACCGAGTGCCGACAGCATCCGCTGCCAGATCGTCTCCTGTGCCTTGGTCGAGATCTGCTGGCCGACGATGTGATGCACGACGGCGGAAAAGAGGTCAGTATCCACTTTTCTCTCGACATGGCCGATGCGGTCGATGACCTCGGCCATGCGCTTATCCTTCTTTTTAAGATAGTCGGTCTCCTCTTCCCCGTAGGCAAAATACATTGAGCTTCCTCCCCGCCGCGTCATCTAAAACGTATGTTCTATATATTATATGGTGCCATTTTCTTTCTGTCAAGCGTGCAAGCTTTTGTAACGGACTATCGAAAAAATTTTCGAAGCCCTCTTGACTGAAAGTGTACTTTAAGTTGCAGAGTATCAGTGAACTTTAAGAACAACAGTTTTTAGAGGAGGAATATCCCATGATCAAGCCTTATATCGTATGCCACATGATGACCTCGGTCGACGGACGTATCGACTGCGCCATGACCGAGCACCTACCCGGCGTGCAGGAATATTACGACACGCTCGACGCGCTGGACGCGCCCACACGTATCAGCGGCCGCGTGACCGCGGAGCTCGAAATGGCGCTGCCCGGAAAGTTTGAGGCCAAGACCGCCGAAGCACTTGGCATGGCGCGAAAAAGGACAGCTGGTTCAGCCACATCGCCGTTGAAGTCCCCGGCAAAAACTGCCGGAACGAGTGGTGCGAGCCGGTCTCGGACGAAGAGTACAATAAGCTGTAATCGGAGGCAATTTCCATGATCTTAAACGAAACTTATACGCTCGAAAACGGCCTGAGCATCCCCAAGCTCGGCCTTGGCACCTGGTTCATCGACGACGATCAGGCCGCCGAGGCCGTCCGCACCGCCGTGAAGCTCGGCTACCGCCTCATCGATACCGCGCAGGCCTACGGCAACGAGCGCGGCGTGGGCGAGGGCGTGCGCACCTGCGGCGTTCCGCGCGAGGAGCTTTTTGTCGCCAGCAAGGTGACCGCGGAGCTCAAGACCTATGACGAGGCCAAAAAGTCCATCGACGAAACGCTCGAGAAGATGGGCCTTGACTACCTTGACCAGATGATCATCCACTCTCCCCAGCCGTGGAACCAGTTTCGCGTGGAAAAGCGCTATTCTGAAGAAAATAAAGCCGTCTGGCGCGCGCTCGAGGATGCGCAAAGCGAGGGCAAGGTCAGAGTCATCGGCGTGTCGAACTTTCTGCGCGACGACCTTGAAAATCTGCTCTCCGACTGCCGCGTAAAGCCGATGGTCAACCAGATCCTGCTGCACATCAGCAACACCGACCTCGCGCTGCTCGACTACTGCCGCGAGCAGGGCATCCAGGTGGAGGCCTACTCCCCCATCGCCCATGGCGAGGCGCTCAAGAACCCCGCCACCGCGGAGATGGGGAAAAAGTACGGCGTCAACGCCGCGCAGCTGTGCATCCGCTATGTCATCGAGCTCGGCGCGGTCGCGCTGCTGAAGACGGCCAACCCCGACCACATGGCGAGCAACGCCGCCGTGGACTTCACCATCTCGAGTGAGGACATGGAGACGCTCAAGCACACGGACCGCATCGCCGACTACGGCGAGTTCAACATCTTCCCTATCTTCAGCGGCAAGCCGCTCGCGTAACGAACGCAAAAGGAAAAGGAGAGAACGCAGCAGCGTCCTCTCCTTTTTTACAAAAGCATGCAGAAACCGATCTGCATACAGAGCCATCTTTCAAAAAGCCTCTTATTTCTTCTCTTCCTCGCGCACAAACATCATCAAAAAGCTGACTGCGAGCAGCAGGCAGGACACCCAGATGCCCTTTTCGGCAAAGCGCGCCGTCAGGACGCTGCCAAGCCCCGCGCCGACGGCAAAAATACCGATGACGCCAAAATACGTCAGTGCCTTTTTCAGCACCTCGCGGTCGTGCGTGTGGAAGTAGGCGCACAGCGCCTCGGTGCCGCTGCGCATGTTGCCGATGCACATGGTGCTCGCGTAGGCGTGGCCGCGCACCTTGCGGAAGGTCTGCACCTGCATCGCGCAGACGAACGAGACGAGCGCGTTTGCAAAGGTGTTGACCTCCTGCGGCAGGAAGCCGACAAAAAACAGCAGCACGATCTCGGCCAGAATGATGAGCTGGCGCCAGTGCACCTTTTCCATGCACTTATAGCGGCGGTGGACGCATTCCGCCACAAAAATGCCCGCCATAAACGAGATCACCGGCACAAAATAGCGGAAAACATCTGCCCGGTCGCCTGCAAAAAGGTGTGTGCTCATCAGCACGATGTTGCCCGTCTGCGCGTTGGCAAACACCTTGTCGCGGCAGCAATAGGTATAGGCGTCCTGCAATCCGCCGGATAAAATGATAAACGCGGACATCAGGAACGAATCGGACATCTGCCCGCGCGGTCGATCAAGCTGCATGGTTACATTTTGGCTCCTGTTCGTTAAAATTCCGACATGATTATACGGCGGTGGCCGCGCTTCGTCAAGCGGCTTTTGCGTCGAGCCGCGCGGTGTATCTGCGGATGCACGCCGCAGCGTAAACGGCGGTGACAAGCTCCGTGATGGGCATGGCGAACCAGAGCGAATCCGCGCCCGCAAGAAGCGGCAGCATCAGGATCAGTGCACCGCTGATGACAAGCCCGCGCGCGACCGACACGATAAACGCCGCCTTCGGCTGTAAGATGGCCTGGAAATAATACGCCGAGAAGATGTTGAACGGCAGCAGCAGGAATGAGATCGCATACGCGCGGATGATGGACGGGGCCATCGCCAAGATCGTCTCCGTCGGGCTCATAAAAATGCGGATGCAGAGATTCGGGCACGCCACGCTCGGCGCCGTCCAGAAAACGCCGAAAAATACGACCGTCCACAGCGCATATCGCAGCGTCTCGCGGATGCGAGCCTCTTTCCCCGCGCCGAAATTCGTCGAAATGATGGGCTGGGATGCCTGTCCGACGCTGTACGCGCAGCACTGGACGAATGTGCTGACGTTGATGATGGGGCCGTAGATCGCGAGCGCGTCCGAGCCGAGGTATTGCATGATCTGGCGGTTGAAGAGCACAGTCAGAATACCCATCGCCATGTCGATAAAGAAGCTCGAAAAGCCCGTGACGGCGATCTTCCACAGCTTGCGCGCAAGCCTCTTTGGTTTCACGAGGCGCAGCGTGTTCTTCCTGCTCGCAAAGTGTGTCAGCATCACGAGGAACGACACCGCCGAGCCCAGCGCCGTGGCAAGACCCGCGCCGTAAACGCCCATATCGCATGGGAAGACGAAGAACCAGTCGCCGAGCACATTGAAGATGCCGCCCGACAGCACACCAAGCGCCGCAAGTGCGGGCGCGCCGTCGTTGCGCAGAAATGCCGCGAGCATCTGATTGAAGAGGAACAGCGGGAATACAACTTTAATGGGGATCATGTACTGCTGCGCGAGGGCGAGCAGCGTCTCATCCGTGCCGAAAAACATCAGAAGCGGACGCTCGAAGAGGATGAGCCCGACCCACGCGAGCGCCGCCAGAATGACCGAGCCGATGACCGCTGCGGTGAAATACTAGTCGTCCTCACCGTCAGCGCTCATGCCGCTGCCGCGCTTCGTGCTGAAGATCACACTGCCGCCGATGCCCATGAGAAGGCCCAGGCTGTAGATGACATTCCACACCGGCGCGACCACAGCCAGCGCCGCCGTGCCATCAGGCCCCTGATACTGCCCGACCATCGCCATATCGACGATGCCGTAGATGCTGGAGATCAGCGCGCTGCCGAACGCCGCCGACAAGTATTTGAAGTAAAGCGTTTTGATATTTCCACGCAAAAGGTCCATTGTCGTTTCCTCCTGTCAACAAAAAAGCCTGATAAGGAACAGGCATTTCAGCCTGCGCCTTATCCGGCTGCCGTTTCTTTCGAACAGCGCGCCCTCCGAGCGAGCAAGAGGGACTAAAGCACAAGAAAACGGCAATGTCAAGCCGCGGCGATTTCCCTCTTTTTTCCTTTCTGAATTTTCCGTGGACAATTTCTTCCCGATGGGGTAACATCATAGAAAAACAGGAAACGGAACACTTTTTCATGGACAAGTACAGCATCTTAAAGCAATATTACGGCCACAGCGCGTTTCGCGCGGGGCAGGAGGCGCTGATCGACGCGATCCTCTCCGGGCGCGATGCACTGTGCGTCATGCCGACGGGCGGGGGCAAGTCGCTCTGCTATCAGATCCCCGCGCTGCTCCTGCCGGGCATCACGCTCGTCGTCTCGCCGCTCATCTCGCTGATGAAGGATCAGGTCGCAGCGCTCAAGAGCGCGGGCGTTCCCGCGGCGTACATCAACAGCTCACTGACAGGTGAGCAGATCCGCACGGTCTACGCCCGCACGCGCAAGGGTGCCTACAAGCTCATCTACGTCGCGCCCGAGCGGTTGGAAACGAACAGCTTTTTATCGCTGATGCAGGAGATGGACGTGTCGTTTCTCGCTGTGGACGAGGCACACTGCATTTCGCAGTGGGGACAGGACTTCCGCCCGAGTTACCTCGGCATTGTCGATTTCATCAATGCCCTGCCGCGCAGACCCATTGTCGCGGCCTACACCGCAACGGCGACAAAGCAGGTGCAGTCCGACATTCTGCGGCTCTTGCAGCTGCAAAGCCCGTACCGCATCGTGACGGGCTTCGACCGTCCGAACCTCTATTTCGACGTGCGCCGCCCGAAAAACAAGTTTTCCGCCCTCGCCGCACTCATTGACGAGCGGCGGGGCAGGAGCGGCATCGTCTACTGTGCAACGCGCGCGGCGGTCGAGCGCGTGTGCGACAGCCTGTGTGACCGCGGCATCGCCGCCACGCGCTACCACGCGGGCCTCACAGATGAGGAGCGGCAGCAGAATCAGGACGATTTTCAGTTTGACCGCAAGACCGTCATGGTCGCGACGAACGCCTTCGGCATGGGCATCGACAAGTCAAACGTCAGCTTTGTCATCCATTACAACATGCCGAAAAGCCTCGAGGCCTACTATCAGGAGGCGGGCCGCGCCGGACGCGACGGCGAGAATGCCGACTGCGTCCTGCTCTTCGCGCCCGCTGATGTGGAGACCGCACGCTTTCTCATCGAAAACGGCGGAGCCGACCAGCTCTCGGAGGAGGACGCTGCGCTCGTGCGCAAACGTGACTATGAGCGCCTGCAGGCGATGACGGGGTACTGCAAATCCGTCGACTGTCTGCGCGGGCGGCTGCTTGACTACTTCGGCCAGATACACCCCGCAAACTGCGGAAACTGCTCCAACTGTAAAGCGACCTACCAGACCGAGGACATCACGCTCTCGGCGCAGATGATCTTATCGTGCGTCATGCGCATCCGCGAGCGGCTGGGCTACTACGTCGGCAAAACGCTCGTCATTCAGGTCCTGCGCGGGAGCCGCGACCAGCGGCTTTTGTCGCTCGGCCTTGCGAGCCTGTCGACCTATGGTCTCATGGACAAAACGTCGCCAAGCGTCATCGAGCGGTACATCGAATACCTCGAATCCGCGGGATATCTCGAGGTCGACCAGCGCTATTCGACGCTCAGGCCCACAAAAAAAGCATCCGCCGTGCTCTTTGACGGCGAATGCGTGCTGATGCAGAAGCGGGTGGAACCGAAGACAGAGAAAAAGCGCCCGCGCGGCGCGTTTTCGGACGAATTCGAGGAAAACAGCCTTTACGAGGCGCTGCGCGCCCAGCGCGCGGAGCTTGCCAAACGCGAGAGCGTTCCCGCTTACGTCATCTTTTCGAACGCGACGCTCGCCGACATGGCGGAGAAAGCGCCGCGCTCGCTCTCAGAGCTTCTTGAGGTCTCGGGTGTCGGCGAGCGGAAGGCCTCCCGCTACGGAGAGGCCTTCCTGCGCACCATTGAGGAGTATATACAGCAGCAGGGGTAAAGCGGGCTCACTTCAGCACCGTGCCGTCTGCCAGCGTGATGGTATAGCCGTTGAAGTTGATGGTGCCGTTGTTGGTGAGGCTCGTAAGCGTGCAGTTGCCGGTCAGGTTCCACGTGCAGCCGTTCTCGATCGCGACGACCGCGTTGTCGCTGACGGCGGTGCCGCCCTCGGCATTGTCGATGATGTTGATGGTGCCGGTGAAGGTGCTGCCGTTTTTCATCGTCATCGTGAGCGTCGAGATGGTATCGACGATGATATCGCCTGCAAGCGTCTGACCGTCTGCGGTGAATTCGACCTGTGCGCCGTTGCTGCCGGCGGTTCCCCAGCCGCGGCTGGCGGAGTTGCCGGCCACGCGCAGCAGCGCGCCGTCCGCATCATTGTTGACGATATTCACGCCGGAGAGCGTCATCAGGCAGTGGGTGTTCGTGATGTAGAACATGTCACCGCTGCTGCCAACGAGGCTGCCGCCGGTCATCGAGAAGACGGACGTGCCGACGTCCGCGTCGCCGCTCATGGACTGATAGATCATCACGTTGTGGACGTTTTCCGAAGAGCTCGTACCCTTGGTGTCGCTCATGTTGCCGGTGACATAGCAGTCTTCGAGCGTGATGGAGTTCTTACCCTCGATGACAAGGGCTTCGGAGTTGTTCGCCGTCAGGTTCGCATTCTTCACGGTGATGTCCGCCGTGGAGTAGACCGCGGGGGAGTTGTAGCCGTTCGAGGTGTACGCGCCGCCGCTCACGTTGACCGTACCGCCGCCGCGGTCGGAGCGGATGGCCGCGGACGAGTTGCCGGAGGTCTCGACAACTAAGTTGCTCGCGCTCGTCGTGCCGCCGCCGTAACTGAACACGCCGTTGCCATTTTGCGCAGAGGACGGGACGGTTGCATTCTTGATGGTCACCGTCGCGCCGTTCATCGCAAGAAGCGCTGCGTTCATACCGTAAAAGTCGCCGTCCTCGGTGTTCGAGGTCGCGCCCGCGCTCTTGTCGACGGTGACGCCGTCGAGCGTGACGGCCGCGCCGTCCACGCGCAGGGCGTTTTCGTCGTCGCCGGTCGAGGTGTAGCTTTCGCCGCTGTAGGTGCCGTCCTCGCTGATGGTCGTGGCGGCGGCGCCCTGTGTCACCTCGCCGCTGCCGCCAAAGCTCTGGCCGCCGCCCACGGACTCGACCGTGGCGCTCGCCGCGGTGTTGTTGCTGCCGACCTCAACGGTCAGGATATCGCCCTCGGCGAGGTCGCTGAACTCGATGCTCTCGTCATTTTTTGTAATTTCCGCATTCGCGAAGTCGAGCGTCACACTCTCCTCGCCCGCGGTAAAGCTGCTGCCGCCCATGCCGCCGGGGCGCTGCCGCTCGGGGCCTCGGGCGGCTGGCTGTCGGTGCTGCCGCTCTGGCTGTCGGGCTTTGCGGGCGGCTGACTGCTGTCGGACGATGCATGATCCTCACTGCTGCTGTTGCCGCTCTGCGTTTCGCCGTCCAGCTTGTCGGGCGGCGTCTGGCCGGAATCGGAACTGTCAGACACGTCATGGGACGGCATACCGCCCGCACTCAGCTCGCCGAGCTGCATCGTCACGGCAGTGCCGTCAATATCGGTGATCTCGCCGGTGATCGTCTGGCCGGAGCAGTCCGATGTTTTGCTGCCGCACGCGGCGAGCGACAGTGTCAGCGCCGCCGCACAGAAAAGAGAACGAATCTTTTTGCTTTTCATCAAAAATGACCTCCTTCGTCATTGTGTATCCCAAATGCTTCCGCGGGGCTGTCGTTTTTCGCTTTCCCCTTGGAACGAGGTCATGATTGCCCGCCAACCTAAAAAAGCTAAAGGAAAGTTTGAACATTTTGTTTTTCATGAAAACGCAAAAAGCAGTGCCGCCTGAAATCAGGCGGCACTGTTCCTATTGATATGATGTTCCCACCGGCGCGGCGCAGGCGGTTAGTTCGCTCTAACTTGCAGTCTTTTGAAAAGCCGCCGCAGGGCAGCTTTCCAATATATCCTGCTTTCCCGCTTGCCTTCGGGAAGGTGATCGACCTTGCGTATTGTAGCACAGCGATTTTCGCATTGCAAGAGCGGTTTTCAAATTTTTCGCGATATTTTCTTTGCTACATACGCTTTCTCGCCCCGTCCGCTGCGACAGACTGTTCCCATTCCGTGTCCCGCGGCACTTGCATCCCGCGGCTTTCGCTGGTATACTATGTTCAGAAGTTAGATGTATTTAACAGAATTAATATTTCACACAGAAAAGACGGTGAACGATATGGAAGCATTTTACGGCATTTTGATCCCATTTCTCGGCACGTCGCTCGGCGCGGCGTGCGTGTTCTTCATGAAAAAGTCGCTCAGCGACGCTGTGCAGCGCTCGCTGACGGGCTTTGCCGCGGGCGTGATGGTCGCGGCCTCGGTCTGGAGCCTGCTGATCCCCGCCATCGAGCAGTCGTCGGCGATGGGGAAACTCTCGTTTCTGCCGGCGTTTCTCGGCTTTTGGGTCGGCATTCTCTTTTTGCTGCTGCTCGACCACGTCGTCCCGCACCTGCACGCCAAGAGCGGGCAGGTCGAGGGGCCGAAGAGCCAACTCCAGCGCACGACGATGATGGTGCTGGCCGTCACACTGCACAACATCCCCGAGGGCATGGCCGTCGGCGTGGTGTATGCGGGCTATCTCTCCGGCAGCGCACAGATCACGGCGGCGGGCGCGCTGGCGCTCTCACTCGGCATCGCGATCCAGAATTTTCCCGAGGGGGCGATCATTTCGCTCCCCCTGCGCGCCGAGGGCATGGGCAAAGCAAGAGCTTTCTGGGGCGGCGTGCTCTCGGGCATTGTCGAGCCCATCGGCGCGGTGCTGACGATACTCGCCGCGTCGCTCATCGTTCCGGCGCTGCCGTATCTTCTGAGCTTTGCCGCGGGCGCGATGCTCTATGTCGTCGTCGAAGAGCTGATCCCCGAAATGTCGCAGGGCGCGCACTCCAACATCGGCACGGTGTTCTTCGCCGTGGGCTTCAGCCTGATGATGGTGCTCGACGTGGCGCTGGGATGAAATACGGCAGGAATGCAAGCAGGAGGCGATACCGAGCGGTACGCCTCCTGCTTTTTATGCTGACGCCAGCCTTGCGCCTATTTTTCCACCCGAATAAGATTGCTCTCATACGGCCGCTTGCCGGAGAGCACTTCGTCGTAAAAATTCTGCTTCCAGTCGATGTAGGCGACGCTGTCCTGCAATTCCCGAATGCCTGCGCGCAGCGCCTCCTGCTTCTGCGCCGGCAGGATCTTGCGCTGCGGGATGGTGCGCTCGCCTTGCAGGCAGAGGGCGAGGTAGTCCTTCATCTCCTGAATGCCCATGCCGCATTTTTTCAGGCGCATCAGGCTGCTGATCCACGCGACGTCCCGCTCGTCAAACACGCGGCGGTTGTTTTTGTCGCGCTTGACATTGGGGACAAGCCCCTCGTTGCAGTAAAATTTTAAGGCCTGATAGGTCATGCCCGTTTCCTTGCAGACCTGCATCATGGTGTAGCGCATGGTAATCCCTCTCTGCTGCGTAAAAATTGTGTTTTTCCCTCAAAAACCTCTTGACCGGTTGTTACAACCGGTATTTATAATCGGCAGTATCAACCGGAAGCTGCCATCGGCAATGATAGCACACAGCGGCGAATACCGCAAGAAAAACGGTCAGAGAGGATACGTTATGATGAATAACTTTATTTTTGAAAACAAGACCAAGGTATATTTCGGCAAAGGCGGCGTGAAGGAGTACCTCGGCGGCCTGCTCGCAAACTTTGGCGAAACCGTCATGCTGGCCTATGGCGGCGGCTCGATCAAGCGCAACGGCGCGTACGATGAGATCATGGGTATCCTGAACGCGCAGGGTAAGTGCGTTGTGGAGTTCTCCGGCATCATGTCCAACCCCACCTATGCCAAGGTGCAGGAGGGCGCAAAGCTGGCACGTGAAAACCATGTTGGCCTGATCCTCGCCGTGGGCGGCGGCAGCGTGTCCGACTGCTGCAAGGTCATTTCCGCACAGGCCAACTTAAATGAAGATATTTGGGAGATGCAGTACGCGAAGCACACGCTGCCCACAAAGTTCATTCCCCTCGGCACCATCGTCACTGTGTTCGGCACCGGCAGCGAGATGAACAATGGCGCGGTCATCACCCACGAGGAAAAGAAGATCAAGGGCGCGCGCTGGGGTGCGCAGGCGGAATTCGCGTTCTTAGACCCGGCCTATTCGCTGTCCGTTCCCATGCAGCAGGTCATCTCCGGCGCGTTCGACACGCTGAGCCACGCGATGGAAACCTACTTCGGCAAGCTGGATGAAAACAACCTCTCCGATGATATCAATGAGGCCGCCATGCGCAGCGTCATCCGCAACATCCGCATTTTGCTGACCGATCCTGAAAATTACGACGCCAGAAGCGAGCTGGCGTGGGCGTCCGCCATGGCAGAGAACGGCGTGCTGAAGATCGGCAAGGTCACGGATTTTCAGGCGCATCAGATCGAACACCAGCTGGGCGCTTACACCAATTGCAACCATGGAGCGGGGCTGGCGGTCATCCATCCCGTTCTGTACCGCCATATCTACAAGTCTGGTGCGGCGCGGTTCACCCGCTGGGCGCAGAACGTCTGGGGCATTGCGCCCAAGGGCAGTGACGGGGAAACCGCCGCCGGTATCGACGCGCTGGCCGCGTTCATTAAGGAAATTGGTCTGCCGACCAGCTTTGCAGAGCTTGGCATTCCCGCCGACACCGACTTCCGCGCCGTGGCGGATTCTACCAACATCACCGCTGGCTGCTGCAAAAAGTTGACGCACGACGAGATCTACGAAATTTTGCAGGAATGCCTGTGAGTATCCGCGCTTTTCGCAGCAAAACGAAGCATTCTTTGCGCTGTGCTCCATTTTTGGCTTTTCTGCCTCTTGCATTTGGGCCAAAGCGTGATATCATGGGCCAGACAAATTGCGGAAAGGGGCGGTAGAGTTGAAAGCTGCATCGCAGAAAAAATCATTGGATATGCTCCACGGGACGCTCTGGGATAAGATCCCGCGCTTTGCCGTTCCGGTGGCGGCCACGGCGATTTTGAGCCAGCTGTTCAACGCCGCGGACATCGCCGTCATCGGCAATTTTACCGGCGAGCTCCGCACTGTGGCGGTCGCGGCCGTCGGCACAAACAGCTCGATCATCAGCCTGATCGTCAACCTGTTCATCGGCATCGCGCTGGGCGCGAACGTGACGATCGCGCACGCCATCGGCGAAAAGAACGACACGATGGTGCACCACGCGGTGCACCATCGTTGTGGCGGTGCTGGGCGGTTTGATCGCGGCGGTCATCGGTGAGCTGTTCGCCGTTCCGCTGCTGAATCAGCTGAATGTGCCGGACGATGTGTTCCCGCTGGCGCTGCTATACCTGCGCATCTATCTTGCGGGCCTGCCGGTGATCCTGCTCTACAACTTTGAGGCGGCGGTCTTCCGCAGCGTGGGCGAGACGAAAATTCCGCTGATCGCGCTGACGGCCTCCGGCGTTCTGAACGTGATCCTGAACCTCTTCTTCGTGGCCGCGCTCCACATGAGCGTGGACGGCGTCGCGATCGCAACGGTGCTGTCGAACGCGGTCAGCGCGGCGATCTTGTGGGTCTTCCTGCTCAAAACGGACAAGGTCATCCGCCTTGAGCCGAAAAAGCTGCGCATCGACGGGCTGTGCCTCAAGCAAATTCTGCGCATCGGCGTTCCTGCGGGCGTGCAGAGCGCGATGTTCTCCATCGCGAATATCGTCATTCAGGGCGCGATCAACAGCCTCGGCACGGTCGTCATGGCGGCGTCGAGCGCGGCCTACAACATTGAGGTCATCACCTACGATATCCTCAACTCCTTCTCGCAGGCCTGCACGACATTCGTCGGACAGAACTTCGGCGCGGGCAAGATCAAGCGCTGCAAGAAAACGCTGCTGCTGTGTCTTCTCGAGGGCATCATCAGCCTCGGCGTCGCCATCGCTCTGATCCTCTTTTTCGGAAAGTCGCTGCTCACCATCTTCAACGGCGACCCGCAGGTGGTAGAGACGGGCTATATTCGCCTCATGCTGATCATGCCGTCGCACCTGTTCAGCCTTTGCTACGAGGTGCTTTCCGGCTACCTGCGCGGCTTTGAAATTTCACTGCCGCCCGCCGTTTTGACGATGCTGGGCGTCTGCGGCGTCCGCCTGAGCTGGCTGCGCTGGGTCTTCCCGCAGTACAAGACGTTTATGAACATCATGCTGGTCTTCCCCATCAGCCTTGCGGCCACGGCGCTTCTAATGCTGGCAGCGGTGCTGTACTTCCGCCCCTCGCGCCGCTATGCGCATCTGCAAAAGAGTGATGGCGCGGCTTCGGCAAAAATCGAAGGATAAGACCATTCCCAAAATCGACAAAGCAGGGCGCTTGCCTTTTAGGCAAGCGCCCTGCTTTACTTTTTTGATGGGGCAGCCGTTTCTAAATCGCGGATGGGAAATTTTCACATCAGCTCGCGCGTGAAATCAAGCACGCACTCGCGCAGACGCAGAATTTCCTCTGGCGTGTTCTTGCTCAGGTGCATACCGATGCCGAGCTCCCGTCCCGTTTTCGGGCTGACCGGCAGCGTCTTTACGCCGTGCGTCCGCCCGCGCATCATGATCTCCGTCATCATTGTGATGCCAAGGCCCTTGCTGACCATGCGGATGACCGTTTCATCGTCCACATGGCAGGGGCGGATATTCGGCTTCACCTTTTTGGGACTCAGCGCAGCGTTCACGTCGATGTCGAAGCGCCCGTAGGGCATCAGGAATTCTTTTCCGTCGAATTCCTCGATGGGGAAGGTCTCTTCGCTGCCGGTGGGATAGTCCTCCGGCAGGATGGCGTACATCGCGTCGTAGTAGAGCGGTGTCCAGTCGCAGTTGATGTGGCTCTGCCGCGCGGCAAAGATGACGTCCGTGCGCCCCTCCTCGAGCAGCTCAAAGGGTTCGAGCTCGTGGTCCACCATGCGAAGATCCACGTCGGTCTCCGGACACACGCGGCGGAAGCGGTACAGAATTTCCGGCATCCAGTGCATGGCAAGGCTCGCATAAGCGGCGATTCGGATCGTCGCCGTCCGCTTTTGCGTGATGGTCTCGATCTGGTTTTCGAGCTTCGCCGTCGCGCTGAGGTATTCGCGGATCGCGGGCAGCAGCGCCTCCCCGTCCTCTGTCAGCGAAATACCGCTGTGGTCGCGCCGGATGAGCTTCATGCCGATCTCGCGCTCCAGACCGTTGATGAGGTGCGTCAGCCCCGACTGTGTGTAGCCCACGACCTCAGACGCTTTGGAAAAGCTGCCGAGGTTGACGGCGGTCATCAGAATTTCAAATTTTTTGCTGTCCATATTCCCACTCCTATAAAGGGTATTTTGATTTGTAATATACCTATTATAACCGAGCGTTTCTCTTTTTCAAGTGCAGGGTGTAATATTTTCAACACAAAGGAGTTGATTATCCCATGACTACTAAAAAATTGACCTTCCGGCAGAAGATTCTCGTCGCCGGAACGCTGTTTGGAATGTTCTTCGGCGCGGGCAACCTGATCTTCCCCGTACATCTCGGCCAGATGGCCGGCCGCAACGCGGTCGTCGCCATGATCGGCTTTATCATCACGGCGGTTGGCATCCCCATCTTCGGCGTCGCCGCCATCGGCATCACGCATTCCGACGGCCTGCAGACGCTCTCGGGCAAGGTCGGCAAGGGCTACGGCATTTTCTTTACCTGCCTTCTGTACCTGACCATCGGCCCGCTCTTCGCCATCCCGAGATGCGCGACCGTTTCGTTCACAACCGGCATCACGCCCCTGCTGGGCGCGGATTCGCCGGAGTGGCTGTATCTGCTTGTCTTTTCGGCGGCGTTCTTCGCCTTCGTGCTGTTCTTCTCGCTGCGCCCCGGTAAGATCACCCTCTGGATCGGCAAGATCATCAATCCGCTCTTCCTGTTCTTCTTCGCAGTGCTGATCATCGCGGCGCTGCTCTCCCCCGGCGCAGCGATCTCCTCGGTCGAGCCGACGGAGGCCTATCAGAACGGTTCCTTCTTTCCCTCGCTCATTGAGGGCTACGGCACGATGGACGCCATCGCCGGTCTCGCCTTCGGCATCGTGGTCATCGACGTCATTCGCCGCATGGGTGTCAACAACGACGACATCATCGCCGAGGACGTGCTCTCCTCCGGTCTTCTTGCCGGTGCGCTGATGGCGCTGATCTACGTGCTGTCCATTCTGGTCGGCGCGCAGTCGAGAGGCATTTTCGAGCTGTCCGAAAATGGCGGCATCGCCCTCACGCAGATCGCGGGTCATTACCTTGGCGGCGTGGGCCAGTTTATCCTCGCCTTCACCATCACCTTTGCCTGCCTCAAGACCTCCATCGGCCTTGTCACGGCCTGCTCGGAGACGTTTGTCAAGATGACGAACGGCAAAATTTCCTACCGCACCTGGGCGATCCTCTTCACGGTGTTTTCGTTTGCCGTTTCCAACATTGGACTGAGTGCCATCATCGAGTATTCCGTCCCGATGCTCATGCTCATCTATCCCCCGGCCATTGCGCTTATCCTGCTGGCCTTTATCGGCAAGTTCTTCGCTCATGACCGTGCCGTGTATGTCGCAACGATGATCGGTACATGGGCAGCCGCTATTTTCGACTGCATGAAGACGCTGCCCGCGTCGGTGCAGACTTCGCTCCGCCTCGATGTGCCTATCGCCTTTGCGGAAAAATATCTGCCGTTGTTCGACAAGAACCTCGGCTGGCTGCTGCCTGCACTCGTCGGCTTTGCGATCGGCATGCTCATCCGCTCGAGCCGGAAGGGCGCGCTCGTCCCCCATGCCTGACGAACCAAATTAAAGTAAAAACGCACCGCACGGCAGAGCTATTTCTGCCGTGCGGTGTCATTTTTTCAGCGGCTCCGAAAACGGAGAATCAGCAAGCTGCCGAGGTTCACCAGCAAAATCGTCGCGGCCCATGAAAGAGGGAACGCATGGTACAGCATCGGGAGCGTTGGATGCGCACAGCATGGGAGATAGATTATGTGCAGTCCTCCATCAAAGATGCTCGCCGATCTGGAGCAAAAATGGGGCATGATGCTGCTGGAGCGCAGTAAAAGCGGCGTCTGCCTGACCTCCGCTGGGGAGCCGGTCAGGCCGTTTTTGCTGCTGGAGCACAGCGGAAAAGCCGAGGTCTCCGACTTGCTGGAGCGCGCTCATGTGCAGTCGGACATCCACTCCACCGCCTGGGAGGATTTTGCCATCACGGCGATGGTGGAAAGGGGTCTCGGCGTCAGCATCCTGCCAGGCCTGATCTTGCAGCGCATCCCGTACAAAATCGAAATCCGCTCCTGCAGCAGCTCTATTACCACCCAATCGGCCTTGCTATGAAGAAGCAGGCCCACCCAACACCCGCCGTGCAGAAGTTCATCGAATACTTCCATCGCAGGAAGTAGCGAAGTAGGCTACAACAGCGGCGCCGGCGGTCGAAAGCTGGCAAAATCACCGTTTCCGTATTTTGACAACAAAAAAGCACCGAAAGCCGAAGCTTTCGATGCTTTTTGGAGCTGGTGGTGTGACTCGAACACATGACCTGCTGATTACGAAGTGTATCCGGGCACTCCGTCTGCTGCTTTTTAAGGCTCTTTGAGGCTTTCCGCTCGGCATATTGCGGGAGGTACGTCCTATACTGCTGGATCATCTGGACAAGCTCGTGCTTGCTGGTAAACCGTCTGCCGTAATAGCGTTTCCGCTTCAGAATGCCCCAGAAGCCCCCCATCGGACCGTTGTCAATACAATTGCGCCACACGGGACATACTCTGCGTCATGCCTGCCTGTACGAGCTTGTGGTGGAAAGTGCGGTTGGTGTACTGGAACCCTCTGTCGCTATGAAACAGGGGCTGTGCGTCCGGATTGGCTTTCACAGCCTTGTCGAAGGTTTTGAAAACCAACGGATTATCGTTGCGTTCGCTGAGCACATAGGACACGATGCGCCGGTCACAAAGATCTAAGATGGCGCTCAGATAGAGCTTGTGAACGTCTGCTCCCTCGTACCACTTGAATTCTGTCACATCGGTGAGCCACTTCTCATTGGGCTTTGCGGCATAAAACTGCCTGCCCAAAAGATTCTCAGCAAGATACTGCGGGTTCTTCGCCTGTCTGGTGCAGCCACGGTTGTTATATTTCACGGTAGAGCGGATATCTCTGACCCGGCAGATGCGGAGCACCCGTTTGTCGTTGACATGGATGCCGCAGTCATGGCGCAGATCGTCGTTGAGCCGCCGGTATCCCTTATCTGGGCTTTCCTCGTGGAGCTGTTCGAGCTTTTCAGCAAGCCGATCATTCTCCGCGGCCCGTTGGCTCACTATACCCAAGTTTTCCTTTCAGCATTGTTTCTACCACCAGCTTCTTGAATTCTGGTGTGTATTTCTTGTTTGGCTCTCTTTTTGGCATAACAAAACACCCCACTTGTTAGGTAGTATATCATACTGTCTAACATGTGGGGTGCAGTTCAGAAGCAACGGCTCTTTTTCAAATCTTCAAATCTCTTACAGCGTGCGTACACGGTTATCAAATTTCGGCACGCGAATGCGGATGGTCACGTTATCATCCACGACCTCGCTGATCTGCGCGTCGCAGGTGGCGCTCATCAAGCGATAAGCGTCTGGGAAGTTCAAATCAAACTTCTTCATCAGGAAGTTGACCGCATCCTCGGTGCCGACCTTGACGCTTTCCTCCAGCGTGCGGCGGGAAGCAAGGAAGTACAGGCTGTCCGCCGTTTCGATGACCGGGCGCTCAATGGGGCGGTCGTGGTAAACCGTAACGCGCAGGCACATACGCCCCGCGATCTCGATGCCCGTGCCGGAGAGCTCGCCGTCGCCCATGCAGGCGTGCATATCGCCCACAGCCAAGCCCGCGCCCTCGGCATTGACCGGGAAGTATACGCGCGAGCCGACACAGATGAGCTTGGTGTCCATGTTGGCGCCGTGGTCCTCAGGCACCGCGCAGTGGATCTCGCCGCTTTTCGTGGCGACACCCATCACGCCGATCATCGGCGTCAGGGGCAGCTTGATATCATCGGAAAAATGTGCGAAGCCATCGTGCACGGGAATGATCTTGGTGTTCGGCTCCGTGATATGATCACCCAGCACGCCGAGTCCGACCGATGTGACCATCACGCCCTGCGGCGCAAGGTCGATCGCCATAACTTCCACGCAAAGGGTATCGCCGGGGTGCGCACCGCTGATCGCGATCGGGCCTACGGCGCAGTCCATGATGCCGATGTCAATATCCGGGCGCTTGACGCTTTCGTCGGTGATCTGACCGCTATAGCAGTCGTCGCACTCGACCCAGAAGGTCTCTCCGTCCTCGACGGTATAGTTTGCGGGATTTGTCGGGTTGAAGTGGAAAATCACTTTATCTTTCGGGATCACACGCATGACATCTGTCCTTCCTTTCCCTTACCAACCTGCCGGCAGGATGCCGATCATGGAGCAGATGAAGTAGATGGCCGCAAGGCTGAAGATCACGATGATCATGCCCTGCACTGCGGGATGCGCGTACCAACCGCACTTCCACTCCGGCTCGATATCACCCTTCTTGCGGGCGTTGTTGAGCATCAGAACGGGAACGATCGACATAATCACGCCGCCGAAGGTACCGGCCCAGCCAATGGCGTCAACAAAGCTGACAAGACCGGCGTAGGCAAGGATGAACGGGGGAAGCACCGTGCAGGCGATGGCGATGAGACGGGTCTTGGTGTCCTTCTCATCCTTGAGCTTGAACATATCGACGATGTTCGTGAGCATGGAACCGCCGACCGCCCAATAAGAGGTCATCATGGCGCAGAGAGCAAAAATGTTGGCGGTATAGAGCGCCCAGGTACCGAGTGCCTGACCCCAGGCGAGCGTAGCGACCTGTGTGACCTCCTCCGCGCCGGTCAGAGAGAGAACGGCAAGGGGAACAACGGCCAGCAGCACGCCGGTGATGAACATACCGAGAATGATGGCAACCGGGAGCTTCTTGGGCGTGTGGCGCATACCGCGCGCCAGCTCAGGCACGGCATACTGCGCGATGTAGCAGAAAATAGCGCTGCTGAGAAGGGGAACGGCATAGGTCCAGTTTGCGTATACGGCGCGGGAGACATCCGCCTTGCCGGAGAGGAAGGATGCGATCACAATGATGCCGAGCAGCACGACCATGCCCGTGGACATGAATTTCTCCCAAAGGCCGGTGGCTTTGAGACCGAACCAGACGACCAGCACACAGGGAACGGTGAACAGCAGGCTGCCCGCCCAGTTGGGGAGACCGAGCAGTGTGCAGAGGATGTTGCCGGAACCTGTCGTGTAGGCGACCATGCAGCCGATGGAGTTCGCGCAGACAGAGATGAAGATCAGGACCGAGCCGACCTTACCGACATATTTTTCCGCAAGGCCGGGCAGCTGCAGGGGCTTTTTTGTACGCAGTGCAGACTCCGCCACATAGAGCATGGAGAACGTGGTGAACAGACCGGCCACCGCCAGCCAGAGCACCAGGATCGGCCATCCCGCAAGGCGGGAAGAATATGCAAGGCCGAGTATACCGGAACCGACATTGGCACCCACGATGATCGCTACCGCCTCATAAAGCGTGAGCCTTGTTACCTTGAGCGCGCCTTCTTCGACGTGCAGGTTTTTTTCTTCCATTGAGCTTTCCTCCTAAAACGTTGGGAGATAGGTTTTGCAGCCTTGCTCCTCTTGTGATTCATTTTACCGGATCAAGGACAACAAAAAGACAACAAAAATGCAGAGTATTTCGATCACCTCTGCATTTTCGCCGTTTTTGATAGTTTTTAGCGAATGATTTCAGTCATCTTGCCCTGTAGCGATGCCGTCGTGATCTCCGCCCAGCTATACTGCGTCATAAACTCTCCGACAAAAGCATTGATCGCCGAAGATTCGCCGTTGAGAAACTGATAATAATCACAGGAAAACTTTTCTGTATCCACGCTGAGTTGATTCCGCCCCTTGATGACCGCATCTGCGCAATCCACCTTTCGCAAGGTGCGCATCATATCAGACTTAAAGGTTTCGATCTGATTTTTCAGCGCGCTGCCGTATTCCCGGTCCTCATAGAGAATGGCCGCACATTCCCGGATGCTGCAGGCCGAACCGCGGCGAAATACCAGATACGCAAACAGCTCCTTGCTCTTTGCGCGGGCAAATTCGAGCGGTTTTCCCTCATAAAACACTTCAAAATTGCCGAAGCACTGGACACGCAGGGAAAGCTCCTTCCTCACAGGCACTGTGGTCAGGCCGATATTACGAAGTTCCTCCTCGATTGCCTCGGCCGTAACAGGCTTCATCAGGTAGCCGCGCGCATGGAGGGAATAGGATTCCAGCGCATACTGCGAATAAGCCGTAACAAAAATGATCTCGAGCGCCGGGATCGTCTTTTTCAATTCCAGTGCAAGGTCCAGTCCCGTCCAACCGCGCATCTGAATGTCCAGGAAGGCGATATCCGGAAGGATCTCCCCCGTTCTCACCGCCTCAAGCGCTTTCGTCGGATCGGTATAGGCGTGAACCGCTGCTGCCGGCTCGGCAGCTTGCAGCGCCGCTGTCAGATCGCTCAGCGCCAAAGATTCATCGTCAACAGCCAACAAGCAAAGTTCCATCATTCGCTCTCCTTTCGACATTTGGGGATGCACATCGTCACATTTGTCCCCTTGTCGATCCCGCTTTCGATCTCCATGTGCCCACCGCACACCGCGGCAAGGCGCTCACGGACGTTCCACAAGCCGATATGCTTGCCGCCCGCCGCAAGCTGCTCTGCATCAAACCCGATGCCGTCATCCGAAACAGTCACGACGAAATCCGACTCGGTCTCGCTTGTAGAGATGATCACCGTCCCGCCCTGAAGCCGCTGCATCACGCCGTGGCGCACCGCGTTTTCGACGATCGGCTCCAATGTGAGCGGCGGCAGGGAGAATTGCGTGACCGGCGTGTTGAAAAGGACGGTCAGATCCCGGCCAAAGCGCATTTTTTCCAGATCAACATAGTGTTTGGTATGCTGTAGTTCCTGCAAAAAAGGAATGCAGCCGGTATTGCTCAACGAATCGAGATTCCCTCGCAGGTAGAGGGTAAAATCCGTCAGCGCGCTCTCAGCCTCGCGCGCGTCAATGCGGCAGAGCGCGCGAATGCTGGTGAGCACATTGTAAAGAAAGTGCGGCTGTATCTGGCTGATCATAATGGAGATACGCTGCTGCAAGAGCTGCTCTTCCTGCTGCTTTTCGTATTCGATCTGCACAGTGATATATATCTGGATGAGACAAAACGCCACAACGACATGAGCCAGTGTGATCTCCCCGATGACCGTGTCAACCACTACCGCGGCAGCCACCAGCAGCTCATAGAAAAGGAAAGAGATCGCCTTGCGGTTGGTCAGCATCCTCCTGAAGTTCAGAATGATGCCGATGTTGACCACCATCGGCATGGCCAAAAAGAAGAAGTAAAGCCACGGGTGATCCGACAGATGCCACGGGGCATTCTGAGAGCGCGACGTGATGACAGAGATCATCACGAGCAGAAATCCATCCGCGCTGAGGCCGGTCATCAAAACGGTATATCGCTGCAATTCCTTCGAGTCTTCATTGATGTAACTGATGAGATAGGTGCTGTAAAAAATGAGCAGTGGAAATGCCGAGGCGTAGCAGACAAAATAGCAGGTCTCGCGAAGCCGCGGAAGGGCAGGAAGAAAATCAAGCCCGATCCCCCAATAGATCACATCGCTCAAAAGCCCAATGGTGTTGATCGCCAGCATCCAGAGGAAATAGGAGCGAAAGCGCCTGCGCGAATGACTGCCAAAGACCACGCTTGCATAGGTCGAGGTCGTCAGGATGGCGCAGACGAGTTCCAGTACCACGCCGACCGGCGTGAGCGGATTTTCCGGAACATCACCGCGCGCAATGGCGTGAAAGGTCACGATCATCAACGCGAGTACAATACCGATCGTCACAAGACAGCCAATGCCCGTAGCTGTTCTCTTGTCTATCCGCACAGCCGTGTCCCTCCCCACTCGTTTGACCATTAGGGTGTTTATTTTATCTTATTTTGACGGCCAATGCAAGCCGCTGACAGATGTTATAGAAAAGGCCGATTTAGTATTTTATTTCGCGTTTGTAGGTTTGTATGTTGTAAGAAATAAACCTAAAATATAGTAATGCCATACAGATAAATCTTACGCAAAAAAGAAAAACTATGAAACCAAATGACCGTGTTCCACAATATGAAAGATGACGGGTCGTTAAATGGATATCCGAAAGAGGGCGAAGCTGTGGATGAACAGGAAGCCTTAAAGAAGTGAAGCGCGAAAACGAAAGTGCGTTAGAATGGGTTATTAATCGACATACAGCTTACGTCAACACAATTATTTAAGGATTTTTCCCAAAGATGCTGGCAATAAAGGCTCATCCGTTCAGGAAGGACATGGCAGCCAGAAGAATTGCCAGGAATGCAAAGCTGATCCCAGAAAAAAGAAAAAGGAACTGTTTTCCACCATTAGGAACATGGTGAGTATATTCTCGAAAGGTAATGAGGCTTGCCAGAGAAGCCACCAGCGTCCCTGCACCGCCCACATTGACGCCAACCAGAAGCCCGCGTGCATCCTGCGTGAAGCGGCTGAGCAGAATAGCAGCAGGAACATTGCTGATGATCTGGCAGGTAAGCGCGGAGACCAGCATGGTCCCGTGGGACAAAAGGCGGGCAAACAGTGCCTGGACAGCTTCCATTCGAGCAAGGTTGCCGGAAAAGGTGAAGAACGCGGCGAAGGTGGCCAACAATCCCCAATCTACAGTTTTCAGCGCATGCCGGTCCAGAAACCAGAGCGTCAGAACAATGACCGTCAAACCAAGGACATAGGGTACCAGCCGCAGCACCATGGCAACGGCTAAACAGAATAGCCCACCATAGATAACGGCTCGGCATGAGTCTACCGTGACCTGTGCTTCCGGCACGGAAAGCTGTTCTTTTGGAAACACTAAGCAGCACAGGAGAATGAGGACGGTAGACAGGATGAATGGCGGCAGCATTGCCGAAAAGAACGTTTTCGTGGAAAGACCGTAATAGCTGAAAAGATAGAGATTCTGCGGATTGCCGAAGGGCGTGATCATTCCGCAGAGGTTGGCGGCACAGTTTTGCAGAATGAACAGGAGCGCCGTGTGCTTTTCCTGTCCAGTGGAGGAAAGAACAAACCAGCCCAGTGGCAGAAAAGTCAACAAGGCGGTATCATTGGTCAGGAGCATAGAGCCGAACATGGTGATAACCACCAGCGCCGTACACACGCCCCGGACAGTGGAAAAGGTGTGTACCATCCGCTGGGAAAGAGCGGAAAAGATATGCAGATCCCGCAAAGCACCCACCACTGCCAGCACACAAAACAGGCAAGCAAGCGTCTTGAGGTCATAATAACCTAAGTAGTCCCTATCAGGCGGAACAAAAAATGCCGTTACAACTGCGGCCAGTAATGAAATGACCAGCATGGCATTGGCGCGACACCAAGATTTGACCTTACTCATAAAAAGCCCCTTTGCGTGAAAAATGTAGAATTCTGTATGGACACTTCTGCGAAGAAGATAACACATTTTCAAATGATTTACAATGGCACTCCGTTGACCTAACAAACGCTAAAGGCAGTTCAAAACTCGTGTACATTTTGCGCTGCTGGAATCAATAAAAGCATTTTTAAAAATATTTCGATTTCTTTGGAAGAATCAGTAGCTTTCCGGCGCAAGGTGTGATATGTGTTGTGGCCGTCAAAGAAAGGAGCGATGCTCATGGCAAAGAAACGCGCCAACGGCGAGGGCAACATCCGCAAACGCGCAGACGGGCGTTGGGAGGGTCGCTACACAGCGGGCTATCATCCCGAGACAGGAAAGCGCATCATCAAAAATGTGCTTGGTAAAACGCAGGCGGAATGCAAGGTGAAGCTCAGTGCCGCAATGGAGGCTGCCAGAGGAATCGACGTCAGCCGCGCAGATAAGTACACGGTAGCAACATGGCTGCGGACGTGGTTTGAATTGTATGCCAAACCACACATTCGCCCATCCACCATGAACTACTACCACCGGAACATCGAACAGCATATCATCCCTGCTATCGGGGATATCCCGCTGAATAAGCTCACCACCCGTGACCTGCAAAAGCTCTATAACGATCTGCAAAGCAATGGCAGGTTGCGAAAGGTACAGAAAAAAGAAAAACCCGGACTGAGCAATTCCACTGTGCGCGGTATCCACATGATGCTGCACAACGCCCTTGACCGGGCGGTGAAGGAAAAACTCATTCTCAGCAATCCCACGGAGAATTGCATCATCCCCCAAATCGAAAAACAAGAGATGAAAATCCTTCATTCAGACCACATCAGCGCGTATCTGAACGCCGCCGAGCGGCGTAATGCCCTGCCGATGTTCTATCTGGAACTGGTCAGCGGACTGAGAAAGGGTGAGCTGGTCGCGCTCCAACGGAGCGACCTTGACGAAGCCAACTGCACCATCTCCGTCAGTAAGCAGGCCAGCTGGGACACAGAGGGGAACCTCATTCTAAGCCAGCCTAAAACCGGAAATTCCATCCGCGAGGTGTCTATCCCGCAGGATGCCGTGGAGCTGCTGAAGCAGGAGCACGCCAAACATCCCAGCAATCCGTGGATGTTCCCGTCCGGCAGGACCGGTGAAATGTATCACCCCGACTCGGTCATAACACTCCACAAGCGGATCCTCAAGGATGCGGGGCTGGAGCATATCAGGTTCCACGACCTGAGACATACGTTCGCGACCCTGGCACTCCAAAACGGCGTGGATGTCAAAACCGTCAGCAGTATGCTCGGCCACTACGACGCGGGCTTCACGCTTCGCACCTACACCCACGTCACACGGCAGATGCAGGAAAAGGCCGCAGAGAAAATGGGCAGCTTCATGGCACAGATTCGATAAGTCCCACAGGCAAGCAGAGCACCGGAAAGGAAGCAATTTCCTCTCCGGTGCTCTTTGGCTCTTTCCGTGCATTTCCGCTTGTGGGTCACGGTGTGGGTCAGGCGGTTGACCCACATTTTGACCCACACCATTTTCAGCGTTTTTGCAACAAAAAAGCATCGAAAACCGAAGTTTTCGATGCTTTTTGGAGCTGGTGGTGTGACTCGAACACATGACCTGCTGATTACGAATCAGCTGCTCTACCGACTGAGCTACACCAGCGCATTCGCTCAAATGCAAATGGAAGTATAGCACAAAGATTTTTTCGCGTCAAGCGATTTTTCAAACTTTTTGAAAGCGGCGGCAAAGCCGCCGCTTTTTCATTCTTTCCGCCGTCTGCGGCGGATGCGGTTGACGTGGCGCTCGAAGTCGCCGCTGCCGATGAGCTCGGCAAGCACATATTGCTCAAAGACCGGCACGGTGCAGGAATAGAATCCCACCTCGCGCCGAAACTGCTCGGAGAGCGCGGGCGGCAGCACCATGTAGCCCACGCGCATCGACGGCGCGATGGTCTTGGAGAACGTATTCATGTAGATGACCGAGCGCTCGGGTTCAAGGGCGAAGAGCGTATCCTCGCTCTTGCTCGACACGCTGAATTCCGAATCGAAGTCGTCCTCGACGATGTAGCCGCCGCGCTCCTCCGCCCAGCGGAGATATTCGCGGCGTTTGCCCGCGCTGGCGGTCACCTGGCTCGGGAAGCTATGGAACGGCGTGACATGCAGCACCGTCGCGCTCGCGCGGTTGAGCTCATCGGAGCGGATGCCGTCGCTGCCGAGGCGCAGCATCTCGCACGTGACGCCGTGCGCCTGATACACCCTGCGGATCTTGTCGTAAGACGGGTCTTCGAGCGCAAACACGCGCTCGCGCCCCAAAAGCTGCACGATGAGTCCGTAGAGGTATTCCGCGCCCGAGCCGATCACGATCTGTCCCGGCTGGACGCTGATGCCGCGCGAGCGGGAGAGATACGCCGCAATGGTGCCGCGCAGCTCGGCGCAGCCGTTGTTCGGCGACTTGACGAGAATACTCTCGCCGTACTCGCTGAGTACACGCCGCATCGTCTTGGCGAGCGACGGGAACGGAAATTCATCCTCCGTCCCGTGAGAAACGGTCGTGCGGCGCTCGGTCTCCGTCTCGGAGACCGGGAAGCAGTCCGCCGCGGCGAAGCTCACGAAAAAGCCGCTGCGCTCGCGGGATTCCAAATACCCCTCGTCGCATAGGATCGCCAGCGCGTGCTCGACCGTGATGACACTCACGCCTGTCTCTGTTGCGATCAGGCGCTTGCTGGGCATCTTCGTCCCCAGCGGGTAAACACCGCTGACGATGTCGCGCCGCAGCTGGTGATAGAGCTGTAAATACGCGCTCTGCGCGGCGGTTTTGTCGATGTGATAGTGCATAGAGCTTACTGCTTCTCGTCCGGCGCGGTAGGCTCAGCGGCGGCTTCTTCCGCCTCCGTTGTCTGCTGCACACGCTTGACAAACAGATTCGACCCGTCGGCCTTTTTGACCTTGAACTGATAGACGAGGATCCCTGCGCACACGAGCACCATCACGAGCGACAACGCCTGCGACACGCGGATGCGCTGACCAAACAGCGTCCAGTGGAAAAGATACAGGCTGTCGGTGCGCAGCCCCTCGATCCAGAAACGGCCGAGACCATACCAGATGAAGTAAAAGCAGGTGTTCTCCCCGTCGAAGCGGCGGGCGCGGGACACGACAAAATAAAGCAGCAGCAGACCGATCACATTCCACAGGCTCTCATAAAGAAACGTAGGGTGTACATCCATATACGTCGTGGCCGACGTCCAGAGCCGCATGCGCCAGGGGAGCTCCGTCGCCGCGCCGAAGGCCTCTCTATTCATAAAGTTGCCCCAGCGGCCAATAGCCTGCCCAATGAAAAGTCCCTGCACGCAGCAGTCCGCCAGCGCCCAGAAGGAGATCTTGCGGCGGCGGCTGAAAAGATACGCCGTCAAAAAGCCCGCAATGACGCCGCCGTAGATGGCAAGGCCGCCGTCCCAGATGCGGTAGGTCGACGACCAGTTGATCGAGCCGTCGCTCCCGCGAAACAGGTCGAGGTAGAAAAGCACATAGTAAATCCTCGCACCGATGATGGAAAGCGGGATGACCCAGAGCACCGTGTCGATGATATTATCCTCGCTCAGGCCGTATTTCGGTGCCTGCTTCATGCAGAAATAGAGTCCCAGCAGCATGCCCGCGGCAATGATGATGCCGTACCAGTAGATGCCGTTGCCGATGTTCAATGCCTTGGACGGCACGGTGAACTGCCAGTCGCCGAAAAGGCCGGGAAAGCTGATGGGCGCGTCGGAAAAGCTCATGGGATCGTTATCCTTCTTTCTTGGGTTCGATGATGGAGATGGCGCGGCGGCTGTCCGTCAGGTTTTCGCGCAGGAAGCGCTCGACATCCGCTTTTTCGATGCTCGCGTACGCCTCGGGGAACCGGAGCGCATCGAAGCCGCGGAAGTAGCCGTCCACCATGGAGATGGCGATATTTTCAAACGAGTTGAGCGCGCGCAGCGTCGCGCCGAAGCTCGCGCGGCGGATCTGCTCGAAAAAGTCAGGGTCGATGCCCTCGCGCGCGAGGCGCTGCGCCTCTCCCAAGATCGCGTCGCTCACTTCCTGCGGCTGCCCGCTCTCGCCGCCGGCGCACAGAACCGCGACGCCCGGCAGCTGGTCAAAGCCGCCGCCAAAGCTCGAATTGATGAGTCCCTCATCGTAAAGGCGCTGGTAGAGCGGCGACGAATCGCCGAGCAGCACGTCGCTCGCCATCTCGCCGATGAGTGACTGGCGCAAAAGGTCGCCCTCGTTCGTCTCGCACTTAAAGCCGACTAAAAACTGCGGCAGCGCGACCTCCATCTGCGTGACGGTCTCCTTCTGCGCGGCAACGTCGTCCTCTTCTTCGCCATAGCAGCGTGCGATCTCCTCGCCGCGCTCGCGGGGCAAGACCTCCTCGGCCAGCGCGATCACCGTGTGGGGATCGACGTTGCCAACAACGCACAGCGCCATATTGGACGGACAGTAGAACGCGTGGTGGCAGTCGTACAGCGTTTCCGCCGTGATGCCCGCGATGCTCTCGACCGTGCCGGCGATGGGCACGCGCGCGGGCGACGAGCGGTACAGGCAGGCAAGGAGCCTTTCGTAGACCTGCCAGTCGGGCGAATCCTCGACCATGCGGATCTCCTGACCGATGATGCCGCGTTCCTTTTCCACGCTTTCGTCCGTAAAGTACGGAACGGAGACAAACGAGAGCAGGATGCGCAGGTTTTCTTCAAAATGCTCGGTGCAGTCAAAGTAATAGCCCGTCATCGCGTTGGAGGTAAAGGCGTTCGGCTCTGCGCCGTTTTGCGAGAGTACCTGTAGGGCGTTGCCGTCCTTCGTGTCGAACATCTTGTGCTCTAAATAGTGCGCGATGCCCGCGGGCGTGTCGCACTTTTCGCCGTTTCGGATGAACTGCATGTCCATCCCACCGTAGCGCGTGGCGAAAAAGGCGTATTTTTTGCGGTGCTGGGGCTTGGGGACGATGAATATCTTCAAGCCGTTCGGCAGCGTCTTTTCCAGGACCGTTTCCCCGATGCGGGGGTAGCTTTTCTCATTCATCCTTGCTGTCCTCCCCTGCCAGGAAATACACCGTGTCAAGCGTCATGCTCTGCGCGGCCTCGGCGATGCGCTCGTTCGTCACGGCGCGCAGCGCCGCGATGAGCTCATCCGCCGTCTCGCGGATGCCCGTGGCCGCCTGACCGAGGGCATTTTCCTCCATGCGGCCCGCGCTGTCGCCGCGCGATTCGAGCGACGCGATCAGGCACGCTCTCGCGCCCTCGACCTCCCATTCCTCAAATTCGCCGCGCTGCACGCTTGCAAGCTGGGCAAGAATTTCACGCTTGGCGGTCTCCACATCCCTGCACTCAATGCCGGACGAGACCGTCACGATGCCCTTGGAGCGGTGATAGGCGGAAGAAGCATAATAGCAGAGGGACAGCTTTTCACGCACGTTCAAAAAGAGCTTGGAATTGCTGTACCCGCCGAAAATCAAATTTGCCAGCATCATCGCAGGTGCGTCGTTCGTCGACGCGCGCCAGCCCATCGAGAGCCTTCCCTGCGTCACGTCCATGCACTCGGTGATCTCGCGCGGTGTCTCCGGCGCGTTTTTCTTCTCCGCGATGACCGGCGGCACGACACGCCCGCGCTGAAGCGGCGCAAACGCGCGGGAGATGGCCTCCTCCACGCGCTCGCGCTCGGCGCTGCCGCAGTAGAAGAGCTCCAAGTGCGCGGTGGAGAGTAACTCCTGATAGTAGCGGAAGAGCGTCTGGTTCGTGATCTTCTCAACGCACGCGATGGAGCCGAACTTGTCCACCCCGTAGCGCTCGCCGCGGCACATCTCCTGAAGTAAGCGCAGGTCTGCGTAGTCGCGCTTGTCGTTGATGATGCCGCGGATGGCGTCGATGAGGTTCTGCTTCTCGCTTTCGACATAGTCGTTCAGGAAGCGGCCGTTGCGCGTCACGGGGTCGAGCAGCAGCTCGCCCAAAAGGTCGCACATCGGCTCGAGCAGCTTTTCTCCTCCCGGGACAAATTCCTCGTCGATGAAGCTCGCGGCAAAGCCGATGCACTGGTTCTCGCCCTTTTTGCGTACCGTGCAGCCGATGGACGAGCCATAGAGCAGGTCGAGCGCGGTGGAAAGTGAGCGCATATCGGGGTGCGACATCGTGCCGCGGCGCAGCACGCTCGGCAGCAGCGCGCCAAAGCTCGCCGTTCTTTCGTTGATCGGCGTGATGAGCTGCACGCTCAGCGTCCCCGTTTTGAATTTATCCGAGCGCACATAGTCGAGGTTCACCTCGGGTGCGATCTCAAGTCTGACCGGTTCCATCACGGATTCCTCCTGTGGTCATTTTTCAGAATTTGCCCTTAGGATACCACGAAACTGTGAACAATTCCACTCTTTTCTGCTTACACCGCACTTTCCGGCGCAAAAACGGAAGAATTTTCTGCTCGCATGACGTTTTTCTTGCGATTTTTCCTTGACAATTTTGATAAAATCATGTAAACTGATTCATGTTGTAAAGGTATAAAACTTTACATAAGAATCTGCACAAGGAGGAACTTCCCGTGAAAAACCAGACCTTTCGTATGACGATGCTCTTCGACTTTTATGGGGAGCTTCTCACCGACCGCCAGAAGGAATTCTATGATCTCTACTATAATGAGGACCTGTCGCTCTCCGAAATTGCCGAGAACTACGGCATCTCCCGCCAGGGCGTGCGCGACGTCATCGTGCGCGCGGAGAACTACATGACCGAGATCGAAGACAAGACGGGGCTCATCAAGCGCTTCATGCAGCTTCAGCCCCACGTGGAAAAGATCACGGACGCGGCCGAGCAGATCAAGCAGCTCAACTTCCGCCGGTATGAGGACCGCCAGCTCGAAGAGCTTGCCGGCGTGATCGAGGCCGAGGCGGCGGCACTCAAGGAGTAATACATCCATGGCATTTGAAGGACTGAGCGAAAAGCTCAACGCCACATTCAAACACCTGCGCGGCAAGGGCCGCCTGAGCGAAGAGGACATCAAGCTCGCAATGCGTGAGGTGCGCCTGGCGCTCCTCGAAGCAGACGTGAGCTACAAGGTCGTCAAGGACTTTGTCAAAACCGTCTCTGAGCGCGCCGTCGGCGCCGAGGTGCTCGACAGCCTGACCCCTGCCCAGCAGGTCATCAAGATCGTCAGCGAAGAGCTCACCGCGCTCATGGGCGGTGCCAATGCGAAGCTGACCTTCGCCTCCAAGCCGCCGACGGTCATCATGATGGTCGGCTTACAGGGCGCCGGTAAGACGACGAACGTCGCCAAGCTCGCGGGCTACTTCCGCAAGCAGGGCCACCGTCCGCTGCTCACCGCGTGCGACGTGTACCGTCCCGCGGCCATCACGCAGTTACAGGTCGTCGGCAAGCAATTGAATATTCCCGTTTTCGAAATGGGTCAGATTGACCCCGTTCAGATCGCGCAGGAGGCCGTCAAGTACGCCGGTGACCACGGCAACGACATGGTCTTCCTCGATACCGCAGGCCGCCTGCACATCGACGAAGCGCTAATGGACGAGCTCAAGCGCATCAAGGCCGCCGTCAAGCCGACCGAGATCCTGCTCGTCGTCGACGCGATGACCGGTCAGGACGCCGTGAACGCCGCCACCGCCTTTGATGAGGCACTCGGCATCGACGGCGTCGTGCTCACGAAGCTCGACGGCGACGCCCGCGGCGGCGCAGCCCTCTCGATCCGCGCGGCGACCGGCAAACCCATCAAGTTCATGGGCACGGGCGAAAAGCTCGACATGATCGAGCCCTTCCACCCCGACCGCATGGCGCAGCGCATCCTCGGCATGGGCGACGTGCTGTCGTTCATCGAGCGCGCCGAGCAGAGCATCGACGAGGAAAAGGCAAAAAAGCTCGAAGAAAAGCTCAAAAAGAACCGCTTCACTCTCTCCGACTATTACGACCAGCTCGTCCAGCTCAAGAGCATGGGCAGCTTTGAACAGCTCGCGGGCATGATGCCCGGCCAGCTCGGCAAGCAGATGGCAAACGCCGAGCTTGACCCCAAGATGATGGCACACACCGAGGCGATCATCCTCTCGATGACACCCTACGAGCGCGAGAATCCCGCGGTGCTCGGCGCCAGCCGCAAAAAGCGCATCGCCGCCGGCTGCGGACTCGAGGTTGTGGACGTCAATCGCCTGCTCAAGCAGTTTGAGATGATGCAGAGCATGATCAAGCAGGTCACGCGCGGCGGCAAGATGCCAAAGGGCATGGGCGGCTTCGGCGGCGGCCGGATGCGCGGTTTCGGGCGCAAGAAACGCTTCAAGTAATTTCCGTTGATAAGTGCACAAGCATTTCATCATAATACAAAATCATTTACATTATTTTTGGAGGTAGTAACCATGGTTAAAATTCGTCTGCGCAGAATGGGCGCCAAGAAGGCTCCTTTCTATCGTGTTGTCGTCGCTGATTCCCGTTATCCCCGCGACGGCCGCTTCATCGAAGAGATCGGCACCTACAATCCCTGCGTCTCCCCCGCCGAGATCAAGATCGACGCTGAGCGCGCTCAGGAGTGGATCAAGACCGGCGCTCAGCCCACCGACACGGTCCGTGCGCTGCTGAAGAAAGTCAACGCGCTGTAAGACCCGGGGTGCAAGAAATGAAAGACTTGCTGCTCTACATCGCCCGCAGCCTTGTTGAGCATCCCGATGACGTCACCGTCACGGAGAAGCAGGGCGCGGACGAGCTTACGTTGGAGCTGCGCGTCGCACCTGACGATATGGGCAAGGTCATCGGCCGTCAGGGCCGCATTGCCAAGGAGATCCGCACGGTCGTCCGTTCCTATGCTCAGCGCACCGGCGTAAAGGTGTCTGTCGACATCGTAGACTGAACTGCAAAAACGTTCCCGAGAAGCTCTCGGGAACGTTTTTTATTCTTGCCATCCCCCGCCGATTCCGCTATACTGGATGGATAGAACAAAACAAAGGAGCATGACAATGGGTCTCTTTTCCAAAAAGAGCGCGCCGCAGCCGAGCGCGCGCCCGGAATATATCGAAGTCGGCCAGATCGTGAACACGCACGGCGTGCGCGGCGAGGTCAAGGTACAGCCCTGGGACGTGAGCCCAGAGCTTCTGTGCGGGTTCAAAACGTTCTACATGGACGGTGCGCCCTTCCGCCCGACGAGCAAGCGCGTGCAGGGCGACATGGTGCTCATGAAGCTGCCCGAGGTCGACGACATGGATGCTGCCGCCGCGTTCAAGCGCAAGGTGCTCTCCATTCGCCGCAACGATGTCCAGCTCAAGCCAGGTGAGCACTTCGACGCCGAGATCATCGGCATGAACGTCTATAACTACTTCCCCCACACGTATATCGGCACGGTGGTGGACGTGCTCTCCTACCCCGCCCACAAGCTCTACAAGGTCAAAGGCGAGGAGAAGACCTATCTCATCCCCGCGGTGAAGGATATCTTCATCACGGACATCGACGAGGAATCGCGCGAGATCAGCGTGCACATGATCGAGGGGTTAGAAACCGATGAGGATTGATATTTTAACACTCTTCCCCGCTTCGGTCGACGCGATGATGAACGTCAGCATCCTTGGCCGCGCGCAGGAGCGCGGCTACATCACGATCAAGACGCACCAGATCCGCGACTACACGACGAACAAGCAGATGCAGGTCGACGACTACCCCTACGGCGGCGGGCGCGGCGCGGTGATGCAGGCAGACCCCCTGTACCGCTGCTGGGCGCATGTGTGCGAGGAGGCTGGCAGCCGCGGGCATACGATCTACCTCTCCCCCTGCGGGCGCACGTTCACACAGAGCGTGGCGCGCGAGCTGAAGGATAAGTATGACCACCTCATTTTAGTCTGCGGCCACTACGAGGGCATCGACCAGCGCTTTATCGACGAGTGCGTGGACGAAGAACTCTCGATGGGCGACTTCGTCGTCACGGGCGGCGAAATTCCCGCCATGGCCGTGACGGACGCCATCTGCCGCATGGTCCCGGGCGTGCTGCCTGAGGAGGAATGCTTCACCGAGGAGTCCCACTGGGCTGGGCTTTTGGAGTATCCGCAGTATTCCCGCCCCGATGAATGGCACGGCCGCCGCGTGCCGGACGTGCTGCTCTCCGGCCACCACGAAAACGTGGCCAAATGGCGCAAAAAAGAGAGCTACAAGCGCACGATGCTCCGCCGCCCTGATCTCTGGGCGCAGTTCGACGAAAAGCAGCTCAAAACAAAGAGCGAGAAAAAAGTCCTCGCTGAAGCCAAGGCCGAAGCAGAAGCCATCCGCGCCGCGGAGGTGAAGAAGGCCGAGGAAAGCGACACCGAAACAACTGTTGAGTAACAGCTCGCACTATCTGCGCAAGGCAAGGCGAACGGTCAATCGACTTCATTTGCCGCCTGCAGGCGGCAAGTATTTTGATCCGTCGCGGGGGACGACACGCGCGTCCGCAGCGACACTTTGCAGGAAATGGCGCGGTGAGCACCATTTCCTGAAGCTCTCTCATCAAGAAGCAGCTTCGCTGCTTTTTGATGAAGTAAAAAAGCGGAACAGCCTAAGCTGTTCCGCTTTTTTATGTACTTTTACGCGATGCGCTTCGCGCCGACGTAGCGGGAAGCATAGTAGCTCGCGGACAGGCTGTCGATCGTGATCTTGCCGACGCTGTAGCGCGCGTGGATGATCTGACCGTTGCCGATGTAGATGCCGACGTGGCCGATGGCGTGTGAGGAATCCGAGAAGAACACCAGATCACCGGGCTGCAAGTCGGATTTGGCGACGGCGTAGCCGCAGTTCTTATACTGGGCGGTCGCCGAGTGCGGCAGGGAGTAGCCGAGCTGCGCGTAGAGATACATCGTGAAGCCCGAGCAGTCAAAGCCGTTGGGGGACGCGCCGCCGGAGCGGTAGCGCGTGCCGAGGAAGGGCATCGCCATGGAGACGACCTTTGCGCCCACTGTGCCGTCGAGGTCGGCAGGATCGCGCAGATATTCACCGAGCAGCCAGCCGGTCGTGGAGTCGAACGTGACCTGATACCAGCCGTTCGATTCACCGACGACGGTGACCTGCTTGCCGCTGACCACCTGCGTGATCTTGTCGTAATTCGTGCCGGGACCCGTGCGCACGTTGATCGTGCCGCCCGTAACGACCATGGAGACGGTCTCGGTCTCGCTCACGTCTTCCTTGGCGTCGGCCTTGTCTTCAAGCTCTGCCTGCATCTCATCGAGCTTGGCGAGCTCTTCTTCGTTCGCGCTCTCGGTCTGAACGGATTCCGTCAGCACCGTCACGCGGTCAACGAGGTTGCGGATCGAACCGTCGTAAGCGGCCTGCGCCGAAGAGAGCGGCGCGAGCAGGCTGACGGAGAGAATGCCCGAAAGCAGGAATGATAAGCATCGTGAATGGTTTCTCATAGCTGAGTCATCCTTTCGTGAATAAAATCAGGGGGCTGCGCGGCGGCTATTTACATCTTGCCGCTCAGCGCGCGCTCAAGCCAGATGGAGGCAAATTCCATCGCCTCGCCAAGGCTTCCTTTTTCCGTCGAGCGGACCACACGGTCGCGCGAACGGAGACTTGCGTCCGTCATCTGCAGCTGAATGGAAACGCGCTTGGCAAGCGTGATATCCTTGAGCGGTGTGGTATCCAACACCTGCATCATCACGATATATTTATCCGCCATCGAGCCGTAGTAGATGAGATTATCCACACGGCGCAGCGGGTGTCCGCGGTAAACGAGACCTTCCGTAGCTTCTGCCATCTGACTCACTCCTGTCCTTGTAACCAATTTGTAACTTTGTAACCGTTTTGTAACTTTTTGCAGTATAGCATTTTTTGCCCCCCTTGTCAATAAAAGTGGGGCGAAAAAATGCAACAAACCCTCGGAGGCCGCGTTCACGGTCTCCGAGGGTCGCTATTCTGACGCTTTTCGCTTACTTGCCGAGGTAGCTGCGCACAAGCGTTTGCAGCAGCTCGTCGCGATCCAGCTTGCGGATCAGCGTGCGGGCGTTGTTATGGTTCGTGATATAGGTGGGGTCCTCCGACAGGATGTAGCCCACGATCTGGTTGATGGGATTATAGCCCTTATCCTCCAGCGCGGCATAAACGGTGGTCAGAATATGACGGATCTCAGCGTCCTTTTCCTGCGCAACATTAAACTTTCGGGTAAATTCTTCCATTGGGAGAGCCCCTCCTTTCCATGCAGACAGTATAGCAACGCAATTTCAAAAAGTAAAGAGAGCGCTGTCAACTGTAACCAAATCGTAATGTTTCCTTAAGGAATTCTCAGCGGAGCACCGCGTTGTGCTCGGCCTTGAGCGCTGCGAGGATGGACTGGACGTCCTCATCCGCCTCTTCGCCAGTCAGGCTGCGGTCATCCGCGCGCAGAACGAGGTTGAACGCCACGCTCTTCTTGCCGATGGCCACGCCGGAGCCGCGGTAAATATCGAACAGCGACACATCCTTGAGAAGGCCCTTCGCGCCGCGGCGGATGCTCTCTTCGAGCGCGCCGACCGTGACGGCCTCGTCGCACACGACGGCGATGTCGCGCGTGACGGCGGGGAACTTCGGAAGCGGCTGGTAGACAGGGATGTCGCCGCGCTTTTCATACATCGCATCGAAGCTCAGCTCTGCGGTGTAGACCTCGGTGTCCATGCCGTAGTTCGCCGCGACGAGCGGATGGATCTGGCCAAACACGCCGAGGTATGTCTCGCCCGCATACACTTTCGCGCAGCGGCCGGGGTGATAAGAATCATTGTCGGTGCAGGCGACGTACTTGACATCCGTGATGCGCAGCTCGTGCAGCAGCGTCTCGATGCTGCCCTTGAAGGAGAAGAAGTCCACGCCGTCGCCGTAAGCGCCGAGGGAGAGGTACTTCGGCTCGTCAGCAAGGCCATCCTCGCGCGGCAGGTAAATTTTGCCGAGCTCATAGAGGCGGGCGGACTTGTTGCGGTAGCTGTGATTGCGGGCAATGATCTCGAGCATGCTCGGCAGGATCGTCGTGCGCATGATGGAGGTATCCTCGCCCAGCGGGTTCAAAATCTTCAGGGAGTTGCGCAGCGAGGAATCCTTCGGCATGCGGATCTTATCGTAATAGGTCGGGCTGATGAAGGAATAGGTGATGATCTCATCGTAGCCCAGCGCGCGCACAGCGCCGCCGATGGCGCGGTCGAAGCGCTGCTGCTCGCTAAAGCCGCCGCGCGTGGTCTCGCCGCGCATGAGCGTGCAGGGAATCTTATTGTAGCCGTAGAAGCGCGCGACCTCTTCGGCAATGTCGCTGTAATGCTCGACGTCGCCGCGCCAGGACGGCACGTAGATGTCGTCGCCATTCAGGATAAAGCCGAGGGAGACAAGAATTTCGCGCATCAGGTCTTCGCTGAGTTCCGTGCCGAGCAGGGCGTTGATCTTGTCGGGTTCGAGCTTGACGACCGTGGGGGCCTTTTCCTTGGCGACCACGTCCATCACGCCGTCGACGACCTCGCCGCAGCCGAGCAGCTCCACGAGCTCGCAGGCGCGCTCGACGGCCTTGATGGTGTTCATCATGTCGAGGCCCTTTTCATAGCGGGAGGAGGCATCGGTGCGCATGCCGAGGGCGCTGGCCGTGCGGCGCACGGAAACGCCGTTGAAGTTAGCGGACTCAAAGAGCACCATCGCCGTGTCGCCGACGATCTCGCTGTTCGCGCCGCCCATGACGCCCGCGACGCAGACGGGCTTGTGCTCGTCGCAGATGCAGAGCATGTTCGGCGTCAGCTTGCGCTCGTTGCCGTCGAGCGTCTGGATGGTCTCGCCCTCGCGCGCGGTGCGCACGATGATGTGGCCGCCTTCGACGCAGCTGAAGTCAAAGGCGTGCATCGGCTGGCCGTATTCGAGCATCACATAGTTCGTGATATCGACGATGTTGTTGATGGGGCGCACGCCGCTCGCGCGCAATCTCTCGCGCATCCAGCGCGGAGACGGAGCGATCTTGACGTTTTTCACCATGCGCGCGGTGTAGCGCGGGCAGAGGTCGCCGTCCTCAATGTCGATGTCGACAAGGTCGGCGATGCTGCCGCCGCAGCCGTGCGGCTCGGGCGTGTGCAGCTTAAGGGGGCGCTTGAACGTCGCGCTCGCCTCGCGGGCAAGGCCGATGACGGAAAGGCAGTCGGGGCGGTTCGGCGTGATCTCAAACTCGACGATGGAATCGTCAAGACCGAGGATGTGCGCTATGTTGAGGCCCGGCTCGGCGTCCTCTTCCTGTAAGACAAAGATGCCGTCGGCGATGCAGTGGGGGAACTCCTTCTGCTCGGCGTGCAGGTCTTCGAGCGTGCAGATCGTGTCGCTCTTCGTGTTGTACGCGACAAGGTCGCCTTCGTGGAGGTTGGAGCAGCGCGTATCGGGCACGGCGGTCGCATTGCCGAGGTCAAGGCAGGTGTGGAACGTGCCGTCGATCAGCGGGGCGCATTCAAGCACCCGGGCGGCAACCACGGGGCCGTAGACCTTGTCGCCGGGCTTAATGTCCGCGGGGATGGAGGGCTTCGCGGGGTCGATGGGATGATAGTCGTTCAGAAGCGCCGCGGGCGTGATGACGGCATAGGGGAAGTCATGCTCTGCCGTCATGCCAAGCTCCTTGAGCGAGCAGAGCATGCCGTTCGACTCGACGCCGCGCAGTTTGCCCTTTTCGATCTTCACGCCGCCCGGCAGATGCGCGCCGTGCAGCGCTGCGGGGACATAGTCTCCCACATGGATGTTCCACGCGCCGGTGACGATCTGCACGGGCTCAGCCTGACCGACGTCGATCTGGCAGACCCACATGTGGTCGGAGTTTTCATGGCGCTTCATCTCGAGAATTTTGCCGACGACCACGTTCTTGAGGTTCTCGTCGGGACGCTCGATGGTCTCGACCTTCGAGCCGGAGAGCGTCATCTCGTCGTTGAATTCCTTATCGGTGATATCCTTGAGGTCAACGAATTCGTTGAGCCAATTACGGGATAGGATCATATTTGTATCCTCCTAAGAAGTAACAATCAAATTTCGTTTTTTGTGACGACATGCGCGTCACAAAAAACACCGCTCAGGGTGCAAGCGTGCGAGCAAAGCGAGTGCGGTGCAGCACCCTGCGAAAGAGATCGCAGAAAGCGGCTCGCCGCTTTCGCGAGGAATATTAAAACTGTTCGAGGAAGCGGACATCGTTCTCGAAGATCAAACGCAGGTCGCTGATCTTGAAGTGGCCGAGCGCCAGACGCTCAAGGCCCATGCCGAACGCCCAGCCGGAATAGACCGTGGAGTCGATGCCGCAGCCCTCGAGGACCTTCGGGTGGATCATGCCGGCGCCGAGCACCTCGATCCAGCCCTCGCCCTTGCAGGTGGGGCAGCCTGCGCCGTGGCACTTGTGGCACTGAATGTCCATTTCGCAGCTCGGCTCGGTGAACGGGAAGTGATGGGGGCGGAAGCGCGTGACCGTGTGCTCGCCGTAGAGCTGGCGCACGACCTCGTTGAGCGTGCCCTTGAGGTCCGCCATCGTAATGCCCTTGTCGATGGCCATGCCCTCGATCTGGTGGAACATGGGCGAGTGCGTGGCGTCGACCTCGTCCTTGCGGTACACGCGGCCGGGGGCTAGAATGCGGATGGGCAGCTCGCGCGTCTCCATCGCGTGGATCTGCATCGGAGAGGTCTGCGTGCGCAGAAGGATCGAGCTGTCCTCGGTGAAGTAGAACGTGTCGCTCCACTCGCGGGCGGGATGGCCCTCCTCGACGTTGAGCTTCGTGAAGTTGTACTCGGCAAGTTCGACCTCGCGGTCTTCGAGAATTTCAAAGCCCATGCCGACGAAGATGTCCTTGATCTCGTCGAGCACCTGATACATCGGGTGCTTCACGCCGATCTTTTCCTGCTTGCCGGGGATGGTCACGTCCACGGCCTCGGACTTGAGCTTGAGCTCCATGGCCTTGTCGGCGAGCTCTTTCGTCTTTTCCTCGATGTCCGCTTCAAGCTTGGCGCGCACGTCGTTGGCGAGCTGCCCGATCACGGGGCGCTCTTCGGCGCTGAGCTTGCCCATCTGCTTCAAAACGGCGGTCAGCTCCCCCTTTTTGCCAAGGTAGCGGACGCGCAGTGCTTCGAGGTCCTCCGCCTTGCCGGCGTCGGAGATCGCATCGAGCGCCGCCTTGCGGATCGCTTCCAGTTGTTGTTTCATATCATTTCTCCTTTTCAGGTAAAAATTTGCCGAATTTCAAAAATCGGCGGCAGGGGCAAAAAAATAGTCTTTCCTCCCGACACTCTCGGGACGAAAGACTTTCTTCCGCGGTACCACCCTGATTCGCGCCCAAAGGCGCGCGCTCGCTGCCCGTAACGGGGGCTGACCGGCCGCGCATTTCCTCGCGGCTGCTCAGGGGCGAACCAAGCGACATCCCGCAGACCGGCTCCCAGCCGCCGACCGGTCCTCTCTACGCGGAACAAACACGCTATTTTCCCTTTCACAGCATTTGTCCAAGTGGTACTTATATCACAGAAAAAAGGAACTTGCAAGGGGGAATTTGCCCCTTGCCGGCAAAAAAGCGGCAAAAGCGCAAAATATCGCGCATTTTCCTCTGCGCACTCCCCTTTTCCTGCCCAAAACGCGGAAAAACCGCACTTTACAACGTGCAAAAACGTGGTATACTATAATAGTTGTTTACAAACCCACCGTGGCTGCTCTCGCAGCCGGATAAGGAGAACGATCATGGACGAAAGAAAGCGTCTTTACAAGTCCCGCAACAACAAGATGATCTGCGGCGTCTGCGCAGGCATCGCAGACTACTTCAACATTGACCCGTCGATCGTGCGCGTGCTCTGGGCGGTCCTCGCTCTGGCCGCCGGTACCGGCGTGCTCGCCTATATTGCCTGCGCGATCATCCTGCCCGAGGGCGACACCGAGGTCTGACTGCTTGACAATCCGCGCAAAAAAGATATACTAAATCCTGTTTGCCGCGCGAAACGGCAGAAAAAGATGTAAAACGCGAAGGGAGCTTCCTTTTATGGCGACTTATCCGATGCATGTCGCGGGTCTTGACCGCGACTTTCCCATCTGCAAGGTAACGGACGATCTTTATATCGGTGCTTTCATCATGTTCGGCGACGCGGAGCTGACCGTGCGCTGCGCAGAAGAGCTCTTGAAGCTCGCCGAGGGCATCGACTACGACTACCTCTTCACCGCTGAGGCCAAGTCCATCCCCCTCATCCACGAGATGGCGCGCCAGAGCGGCGCGAAAAAGTATTTTATCGCGCGCAAGGGCCCCAAGGTCTACATGCCCGACCCCATTTCCGTGGAGGACAAGTCCATCACCACCGTCGCCCAGCAGAAGCTTTTCCTCGGCTCTGACGACGCGGATCTCATCCGCGGCAAGAAGATTTTGCTCGTTGACGACGTGATCTCCACGGGCGGCTCGCTCAAGGCGATGGAAGCACTCGTCGAAAAGGCGGGCGGCACCGTTACGGGCCGCATGGCCGTTCTCGCCGAGGGCGGCGCAGCCGACCGCAAGGACATCCTGTTCCTTGAAAAGCTGCCCGTCTTCAACGCCGACGGCAGCGTGAAGTAAAAAGATTCAATCACAGAAGCGCAAAGCGCCTTTCAAAGAGCTTTCTTTGAAAGGCGCTTTCTCTGTTCTCTTCACTTGCGGGTTAGTCTTGCACCAAGGAAACACACACCACTTCCGTACACCCAAATGTCACTTTTTCCCCACCCATCAAAGCTCCCGCCTGGTGCATAAATCGAATGATCTATCACCGCACTATACGGCTCATCTAAAACATAGTTTCCTCTCTGTGCCCATGAGTATTCAGCAGTAATTGGCTCGTCCGTTTTTGCATTACAATAGTTTGAAAACGGTCCCATTGCTGTACAGTATATATCATATTCAAATGTCACTGTGTCCTCATCAATGGACAAAATATTTATATTGATATCGTCATCATCTTGCTTATAATACCATTCTCCAACAATATCCCATCTCATATCTTTTGCTGCATCATCAATTTCTTTCAATTTCCAACCATCTTTTAAGCTATAAGAATACTCAACCCAAACTGAACAGCTTATAACAACATACCCCTCTGTTTTTTCTGCAGTATAAGCAAACAACGCACTCGTGTCTGTAATATTTTTATCTACAAATTTAACCGAATCATAACTTTCAGCAACAAGTGCATCCGCCTCCGATTGGTCTACTTCCACTTGCGGTAAATACCTTCGATTTGTTCTGTCGACTTTTTCTAACATCCAGCCTTCATTATATAACTCGTAAACCAGAGTATATGAAGCATAGTACACACATTCTTCATTTTCTGCCGTTATATCAATCCAGACATAATCGGTCTTCTCGTCCTCATTTGTCTGTCGTTTTTCCACATTGTATGACGTTATTTTTAGGCCATAATCAAAACTGTCATCACTTGCCATAATATCTTTACATATTTCTTTCTCGCTCTTAGCTGATGTCCCCCCGCACGAAGTCAATACCACTATAGTTCCTAATATCAGCAAAGTCACCAGTAATCTTTTCAGTATTCTCATAACATTTTCTCCCATTTTGTATTTTGCACTGTTCAAAAAAGTGTACTTTGGCAAATAACCAAAAATAAAGCAAACCGTATAAAGAAACAGCTTGCAAAATAGGGAATTATCGCTATAATGATAATAGAAAGTGTCTGTCGCATGAATTTGTAAAAGTACACTTTTTCAAATTATATGCACACTTCGTTCAGGTGTTGTTTTCAAATTTCACTGCCTTGCTGTAAAACGTTCCAACCGGCATCCCACACGCTTCCGCCGCTTGTCGGAGCGTGATTTTTTTCGCCCGCCATGCCGCATGCACATCATAGAAATTCTCGGGCAGCGGCATAGGTGGTCTGCCGAACTTTACACCGCGCGCCTTTGCTGCGGCAATGCCCTCAGCTTGCCGCTTTTTGATAAATTCCCGCTCTGACTGCGCAACAAATGATAAAATCTGTAGCACAAGGTCAGCAATGAATGTCCCCATCAAGTCCTTTCCTTGCCGTGTGTCCAGCAGCGGCATATCGATCACACAGATATCCACCGCTTTTTCCTTTGTCAGGATTCTCCATTGTTCTTGAATTTCCTCATAATTTCTCCCAAGCCGGTCGATGCTCTGGATATAGAGCAAATCGCCCGGCTTCAGTTTTTTAATGAGCCTTCGGTACTGCGGACGTCTGAAGTCCTTACCTGACTGCTTATCCATATAGATGCGTCGGTCGTGCACTCCTTTTGCGCGCATAGCAATCATCTGCCTGTCTTCGTTCTGGTCTCTGCTGGAAACGCGAATATAGCCGTAATCCTCGCCTGTCATTCCTTGCTGCATGCTGTTCCTCCCTGCCACTTTATTGTGTTCCACAGTATAGCAAAGGCTTTTCCAGCATCAGCGCACGGTTATGTACACCAGTTTATCGTTCTGTCCTCGCTCGCTCCCTCACTTTTCGTCAGTTTTACTAAAAATATTTTAGCTTTTTCTGCTGGACAAGTGCGAAAGAACGTAGTATCCTATAAAAAATAAACGAGGAAGATGGATGATTCATCCGATAAACTGGTCAAACACAACAAAATAAGGAGGAAAACGCATGGCATACCGGGAAAGCTACGCAGGAAAGATCAACCGCAAGCTGAACAAGAAGCTCCACGTCGTCGAGGTGGCCTCGGGACGGCAGAAGGCCGACCTCGTGCTCAAGAACGCGACGTATGTGAACGTCTTCTGCAACGAGCTCAGCCATGGCGACATCGCCGTGGCCGAAGGGCTGATCGCAGGCATGGGCGAGCATTACGAGGGCGCGGTCGAGGTCGACATGGGCGGCAAGCTCGTGCTGCCCGGCTTTGTCGACGCGCACATCCACTTAGAGAGCGCGCTCGTCTCCCCCAAAGAGTTTGCCAACGCCGTCATTCCGCACGGCACCACGACCGTCATCACCGACCCGCACGAGATCGCTAATGTCATGGGCACCGACGGCATCGAGTATATGCTGCAGGCGACGGAAGATCTGCCCGTTGACGTGCGCTTCATGCTCCCCTCCTGCGTGCCCGCAACGCCGCTCGACGAATCCGGCGCGGTGCTCGATTACCGCGCGATCGACTCGTTCTACGAGCACAACCGCGTCGAGGGTCTGGCCGAAATGATGAACTATGTCGGCGTCGCGAACGCCGACGAGCAGGTGCTCGAAAAGATCGTCGCCGCGCAGGCACACCACAAAAAAATCGACGGCCACGCCCCCGGCCTTTCGGGCAACGACCTGAACGCCTACATCGCCGCCGGCGTCTATTCCGACCACGAGTGCAGCACCGTGGAGGATGCCATCGCCAAGCTCGAGCGCGGACAGTACATCATGATCCGCGAGGGCACGGCCGCGCGCAACCTCGACGCGCTGCTCCCGCTGCTCACACCGCAGTATTACACCTACTGCATGTTCTGCACGGACGACAAGCACCCGAACGATCTGCTCGAAAAGGGCCACATCGACTACATCGTGCGCCGTGCCATCAAAGCGGGCGTCGACCCGATCATCGCCGTTAAATGCGCGAGCCACCACGCCGCGCGCTACTTCCTGCTCAACAACCGCGGCGCAATCGCACCGGGCTTTCTTGCGGACTTTGTCGTGATCGACAATTTCGACGACTTCAACATCCTTGAGGTCTACAAGAAGGGCAAGCTGATGTTCGACGGCAAGACCGTCACGCCGTTTGAAGCGCCCGAGATCGATCCGCACCTCGTCAAGCGCTCGCACGAGACGTTCCACGTTGCGCACCTTGAGGCCACGGACTTTATCGAGTCCCGCCCGCGCGCGGTGCTCGGCATGGTGCCCGGCGAGATCGTCACGACCGATGCGGGCTACGCCGAAAAGATCAGCGTTGAGGACGACATCTTGAAAATTGCCGTCATCGAGCGCCACAAGAACACGCACCACATCGGCATCGGCTACATCAAGGGCTACGGCCTCAAGTCCGGCGCGGTGGCGACATCCATCTCGCACGACAGCCACAACATCATCGTCGTCGGCGCGAACGAGGAGGACATGGCCGCGGCGGTCAACCGCGTCGTCGAGCTCGGCGGCGGCATCGTCGTGATGGACGACGGCAAGGTGCTCGGCGAGCTCCAGCTCCAGATTGCAGGCATCATGAGCGAAGCACCGCTTATCGAGGTCAACGAGGCGCTCGAAAACGCCAAGGAGCAGGCCTTCAAGCTCGGCGTTTCGCGCGGGGTCGACCCGTTTATGACGCTCTCGTTCATGGCGCTGACCGTCATTCCGACGCTGCGCCTCACGACGCGCGGCGTGTTCGACGTCATCAATCAGCGCTACGTGTGATCTTACATTGTGAAAGGCTCCGGCGCAGTGCGCCGGAGCCTTTTTTTGGAGCCTTTTTTCGAAAAGTTTTGCTTGCAAATGCTCCCTGCATCGCATATAATAGTTGCTGCACCTGCCGGTGTGATGGAATTGGTAGACGTAGCGGACTCAAAATCCGCCGCTGGCGACAGCGTACCGGTTCGAGTCCGGTCACCGGCACCAAGAGCAGAGGACCTGCGGCGCAGGTCCTCTGCTCTTTTCTTTGAACGGGCAAAAGAAAATCCGGATATTAAAATTGTGGTCGTTTGGCCGGGGCAGTGCCGGAGTGAGGCTTTCCTCTGCGATCCCACTGTTGCACTTGAGAATATCCGATAAGCAGCATTGTATTCCTCGGAAAATCTACAATGCTGTGCGAGCCTGTCTGTCATCGCCTTTCAGGCCGCAATCAAAGTAAGAAAAAGCACGCCTGCCAAGCAGACGTGCTTTTCGTTTTGTGTCAGGGTTTTTGGCCTTTCAGCGTCTTCCGCCGAAGCCGCCTCCGCGGCCACCGCCAAATCCGCCGCTGCGACCTCCACCGAAGCCACCGCCGCGGCTGCCGCCGCCGCCGAATCCGCCGCCGCGGCTGCTGCCGCCAAATCCGCCGAAGTTTCCGCTGCCAAAGCTGCCGCCGCGGCCGCTGCTGCCAAACCCGCCAAAGCTGCTACCCGAGGAACCGGAAGGCCGTCTCGGCTGCTGGGGCGGGCGGCGATTACCGCCGGAGGAGCCGCCGCTGCGCGGCGGTCTGGGGCCGCCCTGTGGAGGACGGGGGCCGCCCGAACGGGGCGGACGCGGGCCGCGCGGAGGACGGCGTCCCCAGAAGATGGGGTGATACATCACCGTCGGCACGCCCATGCCGGGCATCATGTAGCGGCGGCGATAGCGGCGATAACGCATGCCGTCAAGCATGATCCAGAGGACAAAGAATATGATGAGGATCATGATGAACATCACACCGTTGGCCGCCTCGTCCAGCGCCGCCTCGCTCTGCTGATACTGCTGGCTCAGCTCCACATGGAGCGCGGCGCAAAGCGAGCGCACCGCCGCGTCATAATCGCCCTTCTGCACGTTATCCGCCATGCAGGAGGCAACAAAGCTCTGCGAAAGGCCGCTGAGCAGATCATAGAAATCGCCGCTGGCGACCAGATAATAGTCCTGCTGCTGTTTGGCGATGACAAGAATGGCGTCATTTGAGCCAAGCTGCATCGTGTCCGCATAGTCATACGCCGTATTCTCGAGATTATCCGACGACTGCACCGTCACGACGGCCATGATGCTGCCGAACATCTTGTCCCAGTTGGCGTTGTAGAGGCTGACCGCCTTTTCGGTCTTGTCCGAAAGGACGTTCGCCTCGTCACGCACGTACTGCTCGAACGCCGCCGTGGAAAGCGAGGGATCGAGCTTTTCCCCGCCCTCCGGCGTAGAGACGGCGGGCGCCTTGTGCAGTCCCCACGCACTGGATGCGACGATCGCCAGAATCAGCACGACGATGGCGACGCCGCGTTTTTGAAAGAATTTCATATGCTTCTCCTATCCGGAGCGTCTCAGCTTCTCAGCTCCATGAGCTTCTGCTTCAGCTCACCTTCGATACGGCCGAGCTCGACCTCCGCTTCCTTGCGCTTCTGCGCGCCCTCGCGCTGGATGTTCACGACCTCGTCGAGCGTGGAGACGAGCTGCTCGTTCGTGTGCTGCAGCGTCTCGATATCGACGATGCTGCGCTCGGCCTCCTTGGCCGTGGCGATGGTGCCCATCTTGAGCATGTCGGCGTTCTTCTTGAGAAGCTCGTTCGTCGTCTGCGCCACCGCGCTCTGTGCGGCCGTGGCCTGACGGCTGTGCTCCATGCCGAGCGCGAGCACCATCTGGCTCTTCCAGAGGGGGATGGTATTGACGAGCGAGGACTGGATCTTTTCGACCATCAGCGTGTCGTTGTTCTGGAGAAGTCTCGTCTGCGGGCCCATCTGGAGCGACACCATGCGCGTGAGCTCCAGGTCATGCAGCTTCTTTTCAAAGCGCTCGCACTTCTGCGCGTAGTCGTTGTAGGCCTGCGCATCCTCGGCAAGGCCGCTCGCCTCCGCCTTTTTGCGCAGCTCCTCGAGCTCGCCGGAGCGGACCTCGGCCAGACGCTTTTTGCCCGCGATGATATACATGGTCAGTTCTTTGTAGTACTTGAGGTTCAGCTCATACATCTGGTCGAGCATCGCGATGTCCTTCATCAGCGTGACCTGATGCTTTTCAAGCTCGGATACGATGCGGTTCACGCTCGTCTCGGCCTTGCCGTACTGCGCGCGCATCAGCTCGAGCTTATCCTTCTGCTTGCGGAACAGGCCTGCGAAGCCCTTCTTCTCCTCCTGACCGAAGCCCTTGACCTCGACGACGAGGTTCGAGAGCGTCTCGCCCACCTCGCCAAGATCCTTGTTGCGCACGGAGGACAGTGCATTTTCCGAGAACGTCGCAACGCTCTTCTGCGCGGCCACGCCGTAGTTGAGCACGACATTCGTGTCCTTGATGTCGATCTTTTTCGCAAAATCGTCGACGGCTTTCTTCTCCTGCTCGGTGAGCATGCTCTCATCGACCTTGACAGGCTCGACTTCCTTTTTCTCCGCCTCGGGCGCCGTGGGCGCTTCGGGCGTGAGCGTCAGCTCAGGGACGGCCTCCTGCGCCGCTTCGGTGGGGTTCAGGGTCAGCTCGGGCATCATGTTGTCGCTCATATCATTTCTCCTCCGTATTTTGGCTTTGAGTTTGTTCTTTTTCGTACTTTTTGATGCGCTGGATGCGGCGCAGGCACAGCAGCGTGGCCAACGCCCAGATCAGCGCGGAATAGTAAAGCGTATCCCTGTGCAGATGCAGCGCGCCGATGATGCTTGCCACACACATGATGGCAAAGATTGCACAGAAGATCGGGTCGAGCCACACGCCCTTGAGGCGCTTCATGATCCATGCGTTCACCTTGGCGTTGAACGCCATCACTTTCTTTCGCATCGCTTACTCCTTTACAACTCGAGCTTGATGTCGTCCTGCGAAGCGGTCGCCGTACCGGACTCGGCATGCAGCTCGCCAGTATCCTCGCTCAGGCCCTCGCGCTTCATCATGTTCTCAAGCACCGTGATATCGGTGGAAATATCCATCGCCTCGCTGCCGAAGAGCATGTCGAGCTGCTTTTCAAAAGCCGTAACGATCGTGCCCATCATACTCTCCACGCGCTGCATGGTCGCGTCGATGTTCTCGCCGCTCACGCCCTGCGCGCCCATACGGTCATAGGCGTTCAAGAGCTTAAGGGTCGTGGGCAGGTAGTAGTCCATGAACTTGCGGATCTGCGGCAGCTTCGACGGGTCGGATTTGACCTGCGCGAAAATTTTCGCGCTCAGGTCCTCGAGCCGGTCGATATCGGCGGAGATCTTCGCGTCCTTGATGGAATCATTCAGCCGCTTCATCTCGGAGATGGCAAGATTGCCGTCCTTGATCATCTTGTCGAGCTCGGGGTTACCGGTGCTCTCTTCCTTTTTCGGTGGGTCGGGCACCGTGACTTCGACCGTGCCGCACACGGCGTTCATGATGAAATACACCACCGCCGATACGATGGCAATAAAGATGAACTGCGGCACGCGGTAAAGCGGAAAGAGCAGCGCATAGATGACCCACGTTCCCGCCGCCGCGTAATAGGGGACCGTCGATTTGCGTTTGACCGTTGCCAAGGCGATCGCCTCCTGTTTTGATAAAAAATTTTACTGGTATATGATACCACAATGCTGCACTGCGGTCAAGCAAAGCCCGCGCGAAAACGAGGCGGCGACCTGCCGGACGCCGCCTCGTTTTGCTGCTTTTTTTGTATCTTTTTATTCGTTTCGGATGGCTTCGAGCGCCGAGATCTTGACCGCCTTGTTCGCAGGCTGATAGCCGGACACCAGTCCGACCAGCACCGAGAACACCAGCGCGAAAATCACGAGCTCCGGCTTGATGACGGACGTGCGCACCACGCCTTCGCCGCCGATGAGCGCCTGCTTGATAAGCTCCCACGTGACGCCCCCGCCGCCGAACGCGCCGAACGAGAACAGATTGATGATGACGGATATGATGAAGCTGAAAATAAGCCCCAAAATGCCGCCGAGAAGGCCGATGCTGCCCGCCTCCATGAGGAACATCGCGCGGATATCGCGCACATAGCAGCCGAGCGCCTTCATAATGCCGATCTCCTTCGTGCGCTCGGAGATGGACATGATCATCGTGTTCGTGATGCCGATGGCCGCGACCAGAAGCGAGATCGCACCGAGGCCGCCGAGCATCAGCTCGATCTGGCGGGTCTGCTTGTTGAGCTCGTCGCGCATGCTCTGCATAGAATACGTACTGTAGCCCAAGTCCTTGATGGACTGCTCCACATCCGACACGGCGTCGAGGCTCTCAGCCTTGACGTTGATGCTTGAATACTCGAACTTCGTGTCGGTCTTGCCGGTCAGGTCCTGAATAAGAGCTTTGAGCGCATTGATGTCCATCATCACGCCGTCGCTCGTCTCATAGCCCTTGCCTTGATCCTCCTTCATCACACCGACGACCTTGAGCTCGACCTCATAGGGGGTAGGTTCGGTGCCTGTACCGTCGTCATACGGTGTGAGTACCATGGTGATGCTCGTCTTGAGCGGGTCGAAAAACGGGTCGGGAACATTTTCGGTATCAATATTTCCGTTCTCATCCCAGACGTAACGGTTCACATAGTTTCGCCCGTCCGGCATCAGCGTATCGGTGAAGTTATAGGCAAAATACTGGCCCACGACCACCTCGTCGCTGTTTTCGGGATACCGCCCGTCCATCAGCTCAAAGCCCATGTCCTCAAGGGCGCTCGAGTCAATGCCGGCAAAATTGACCCAGTCGGCCGTGTAGCGGCCGTTGACGCCCGCTTTGAAGCCTACATTATATCCGTCGAGACTTGCCTTGGGCATGACGGCCTTGACGCCCGCGATCTCGTGGAAGCTCTCGACCGCCTTTTCGTCGAGCTTGCTTTCCGTCTGTGTGCCGGTATTCTGGTTGTAGCCGCGGTAGACCTCGATGATGGAGAGGTCGCCCATATTTTTGAGCATCTGGTCGTAGGACTCCTGCATGCCCGCGCCGATGGAGACCATCACGATGATGGACGTGCAGCCGATGAACACGCCCAGCACCGTCAGGATCGTGCGCCCCTTGCGCCGCGACAGGCTGTCGAAGCACATTTTCAGGATGTCTGCGAATCTCATTTTTTCTGCTCCTCAGCACCCGTGGCCGCAGTCTCCTTGTTTTCAGCCGCCGCGGCTTCCGCTGCCTCCTGCTTCTCTTCGGCGAGTTCCTCTTCGTCCCACTTGTCCCACAGCGCCTGCTCGGCCTTCTGCTTGGCTTTCTTCTTGCGGATGCGCAGCACAATGAGAAGAACGATAAGCGCAGCAACCCCCGCGATGATGACGTACTTCCACGGGAAGGTGCTTGCCGGCTCGGGGTCGATCATGCCGGGATCGTCCATGCCGGGGTCGGTCGGCTCATAGGCCATGGCCTCGACCGTGGCTTCAAATACACGCTCTTTCGTGTTGCCGTTGGAATCCTCGTAGGTGATGACGATCTTGACCTGATTCTCGCCCTCCAGCTGCGGGGTCACGGCAAAGGCGATGGTGCCGTTCTTGCCGCCGTCGATCGTGCCGACGCGCTGATAGGCCGTCGGCGTGTCGATATCGCCGGAGATGGTCGCCTCAACGTTGTTGATGGCGCTCTTGCCCTTGTTGACATAGTCGATCGTCATGCTCGTTTCCTCGCCGACATAGCCGGTGTAGGCGGCCTTGGGCTCGCTCAGCTCAAAGCGGTCGGGCTGGTAGAGCGGCACGCTCAGCGAGAGGGTCGCGCTGCCGGATTTGCGGGCGTTCTGATCGACATACTCATAGGTAACGGCGATCTGCACCCCCTGCGCGCTGGCGCTGATGAGCTGTGCGGCCTTCATCGGCACGGTGACGGTCTTGCTGCCGCTCGCGGCGACAGATTCAAAGTAGAACGTGTTCGTCGAGCCGTTGAGCATCAGGTCCTGACCGCCGGTGACGGTGACCATGACGTTTTCGATCTTGATGGTCTTGCTGGTGTTCGTGAACGAGAAGCTCAGGTTCGTGCTTGAGCCCGCCGCAACGGACGAACCGCCGTAGTTGTACTTTGAGAGAATGACGATGGGCGTAGGGCTCGCAATGGTCTCCTCGTCCTTCGTATCCTTGGTAACGGTGGAGAGAACGTTCACGCTGCCGCTGGCGCTGCCGCCGGTGAGCTGCGTGCCGTTGTCATAGTAGAACGACAGGCTCGCGTCGATCGTCTGCATCTGGGATTCGATCTTATCGGGTGCTTTGACCGTCACAGTGACGGCCGTGTCGCGGCCCGCGCGGATATCGTCGAGCATGTAGTCCTGGCTGCCCATGATGAGAAGCGATCCGGAGGATTTGAGCGTCAGGATAGGGTCGCGCATGGCGGTCGTGCCGGCGTTCTGGATGTAAACGGTGATGGTCTTCGTCTCGCCCGCGGCAATAGACGTGCTCGTGCCGTCGGAGTTGAAGACGGCGCGCGGCTCGGGAATCGTTTCCGGCGTCGGCTCGGGCTCCGGCTTCGGCTCGGTGTAGGGCACGCACTCGCGCACCGGAACGGTGTTGCCGTCCTGATAGCCGCCGCCGTTGCCTTCATAATAAATTGTAAAGGCAAGCTGCTTGCCGCTGTCGCCGGTGTAGGTCAGGCCGGTGAACGTAACGGTATATTCGCCGTTCTGTCCGCTTGCAACAGCGCTCGCCGTGCCGTCCTGAAAGCTGTCAAGGCCGCGCACGACGCGGATCGAATCGTTGCTGCCGTCCGTGCGGGATAAGTAGACCGTGATATCCACCGTATCGCCGGTGTAAATGCTGCTTCTGCTGGCCCGGTAGCCGGTGATCAGAAAGCTGGTTCCCGCCTGTGCCGTCGTGCCTTCGCCCGTCGCTTTGGCGACATTCACAGGCAGCAGCGCTGCGCACAGCACAAGGGCAAGGCAGAGCGAGAGCAGGGATCTTGAGATGCGTTTCATGTTCGATTTCCTCCGTTATTCGATGTAAGGTGCGGCGTCGATCTCCGCCTTGACCTGATTTTCTACGTTGCTGACGATCCTGCCGTCGATGAGCGTGACGATGCGGTCGGCATACTCGGTCATCTCCGGATCGTGGGAGACGAGCACGATCGTCTGGTGGAAGCGCTTGGCAAAGCCGCGGATCATGTGCATGACCTCTTTCGTCGTCTTCGAGTCGAGGTTGCCGGTCGGCTCGTCGGCGAACACGACCTCGGGATGCGTGACGAACGCGCGCGCGATGCCCACGCGCTGCTGCTGTCCGCCGGACATCTGGTTTGGAAAGTGGTCCATGCGGTCCTTCAGTCCCACGCGGCAGAGCATTTTCTTCGCCTCCAGCAGCCGCACATCCGGGTCGATGCCCTTGAACATCAGCGGCATGGCCACGTTTTCCGCCGCCGTCAGCTCCGGCAGCAGGTTGTAGGACTGGAAGACGAAGCCGATGTGCTTCTGCCGGAAGGCCGCGAGCTGATTTTCGTTGAGCTGTGAGATCGGCACGCCGCCGATGCGCACCACGCCGCGCGTGGGCTTTTCGAGTCCCGCCAGCTGGTTGAGCAGCGTCGATTTGCCGCTGCCGGACGTGCCGAAGATGCAGCACACCTCGCCCCGCGGGATGTCGAGGTCAATATTGTGCAGTGCGACCACGTGCTCCTGCCCCATCATGTACACCTTTCGGAGCTTTCGCACCGAAATGACGGGCTTCTGGTCATTTGCCATCGCAGTTTCTCCTCAATTTTAATCTTGGGTCCATTATAATCTCATCTTATGAGGAAGTCGTTACAATCAGGCGCGATTTGGTTACAAATTATTTAAGAGTTCCTTAATTCTCGCACCGAGCCTTTTCCTGTATTATTTAGACGAAATTTATCGAAAAATGTTTCATCCTTTTTGAAAAAAAGCGGCGGATTTTTTGATCCGCCGCTTTTCGCGCTTTTACGCTCAGTTCATCGGCGCATCGGGCACAACGTAGACCGTCATCTCTTCGCCATTTGTGTCGATGGACACGGTGTCGTCGATGGGCTGCGTCAGCGCCGCATCCGCATAGAGCGTGCAACCGCTGCGGCAACAGATGTTGACATACGTCCCCCTCGCCACATGGTATTCATTCACCCACCAGTCTTCGCCCCCTTCTTCCGCAGGGAGGCAGACCGTCAGCAGGCAGGCGGGTCTCGTGTCGTCCGTCGCGTACACGACATCGTTCAGAAGGTAGCGGCCTGACTTGTAGGGTTCTGTTTTGTAGGGTTCATCGTAGCTCCAGTTGTAGAGTGTCGTGCCCATCTCCGTCGCGCCGCCCTCGCCGTCCTCGATGTAGTCGGTCACGGACATGGCAAGCAGCTCGCCCGTCTCGGGATCGGCGTAGTAGAGGGTGGTATAGTAGTAGCCGCCGGCGTCTTTAAAGCGCGTGGTGGTCGAGAGCAGCACCGCGCCGTCCTGCTCGCTGCGCTCGTCAAGCGTTTCCTCGGCATTCTTGGCGGCGGGGTCGGCGCACTGCGGCAGTATATCAAGGAAATACTCCGTCCCCTCGCCCGGAACAGGATAGATGTTCAGGCTCGCGGTGTCGTCGCTCGCCATGCCCGTGGCGTACAAGCCGCCAAGCCCCTCGCTCCACAGCTCATCCTCGCCCGGGCCGCTGTTGGCGGTATAGTTGTAGTGCGAGGACATGAGGATCGTGCCGTCGCCCCCATCCGTGTACTGCAATCTTGCGGTGTAGGTCACCTCGCCGTCCCGGTCGGTGCCCTGAATGTTCACGGTCACGGCGTCGTACTTTGCAAGCAGTACGCACGGATCGTTGACCTCGCGCAGCGTTTCGAGCGTCACGTCCATCGGCGTGTCGTCCTTGCCGCCGTTCCCATCGTCCTTGCCGTCCTGCATGCCGCAGCCCGCGAGCAGACTCATCACGCAAAGCGCGCCAATGCCTGCTTTCTTCCAGTTTTTCACCTTGGTTTCCTCCTTATTTTGGTGCGGGTTCACGCCCGCATTCTAAAGCTTTTTAATGGTTCTCTTCCAGCGGCACGATGTAGACCGTTGCACTCTCGCCGCTCGTGTCGATGCCCGCCTGATAGTCGATCTCCTGACTCAACGCTGCATCATAATAGATATTGCTGCCGGTACGGCAGGCAAACATGGCATAGCTGCCGCGCGTCACGCGGTACTGCTGTGTTTCCTCGTCCGCTGTGCCGGGGTCGTAGATGAGCGTCAGCAGGCAGGTGTCAGCACTGTCGGTCTCGTGCAGTGCTTCGCCCGCAAGGTCACGCTCAGGCGCGTAGGGCTCATCGTAGCTCCAAGTGTAGCGCATCTTGCCGTCAAAGGCCTCATCATCCGCAGCATGATCAGTCACTGTCATGGCGTGAAGCTCGCCGGATCCAGGTTCAACTTCGTAGAGCGTCTTGCTGTGATAACCGCCAAGGTTCGGATATGTCACACTCCCGGAGAGCAGGTACACACCATTCTGTAATCCGATCGTTTCCTCGCTCTCCTCGGTGCCCATCTCAAATTCCGCAATTGCGGGCAGATCAGCAAGAACATACATCTCGTAATCTATTTTGGTGAAGCAGGTCATCATCGTTCTCTCTTCGTTCGATGATCGATCCAGATACACTTTTCCGTTTGCCTGCGTCCAGCGCTCTTTTGCACTGACCGGATAATTCTCGCTCGGATCATACCCATAATGCCCCCAGGACACGACATTTCCATCCGCATTACGGGTGTACTGCACTCTGGCGGTATAAGTCACATCGCCATTTTCATCGGTGTACTGTACATTCACCGTCACGACCTCATGTCTTTCGAGCAGTGCAAGGGGTATATTGATCCCTCGAAGATCCTCGACGGTATAATCCTCGCCATCTTTCAGCCCACAGTCGCCTCCACAGCCTGCAAGTAAGCTCGCAGCGCATAAAGCAACGGTGACGGCTCTCTTCCAGCTTTTCATGGTGTGCTCTCCTCTCTCATCTCCCGTCAGTCTTGATCGCCGCTTTTCACATAGACGGTCGTGCTGCCGCCGTCCGGCCACTCGATCTCAGGGGTTTGATACTCCTGCGTCATGGCGGCGTCGTAGTAAGAGCGCAGCTCCTGACTGCCGCTTAAGTAAAGGAGCGAGCTCAGCGGCACGGTGACATTCTGCTCGCGCTCCTGCTCCGTACCGTGGTCCCACACGATCGTTGCCTCGCGCCCGGGGCCATCGTCCGACAGCATCTGCGCGTAGAGGTCTTTCTCCGGCTCGTAGGGGCGGTCATAGTCGAAGGTGTACTGCTCTGTTCCATAGCAGATGTCCTCCCCGTTTGCGTTCCTCGAGCGCAGCTCCATCCGTGCGCTCAGCAGATCGTCAGAGGTTGGGTCGACGCAATACTGCTCCAGCGAATACGTGTTGTCGTCATCGCCGCCGATCAGGCGCGATTTGACCTCGAATACAAGCTTGCCGTCCTGCTCATACGGCTCTCCGGCTTCTACGCTCACACCGTCGCCGACAATGGTCAGATATGGTAGCGGGAGGATACTCTTTTCGTACCAATTCCCCGCGGCAAACACCGTCACGTCGATGCGTCCCATAACGCCGCTCTCGTCGTTCCCTGCCGCAATAAGGCTCATTCCGTTTGGAACATCGTCTGAGCAAACATCCATGCTGTAAACATCGCTCTCGCCATACTCATCACTGCTCCATCTGTGCCGCCAGCTCTGCCATCTTTCCTTTTCGTCAAGCGTATACTGATCGGTCGCTCTTTCGGCCAGGCCGCGGTTCCTGCTGTCCACGCTCTCACAAGTGACAGTCACCACCTCGTGCCGCTCGAGTAGCGCAGAGATCGTGTTCCGCTCACAGACGTCTTCATAGGTGATGGGATGCTCTTCCGCCATATCGGTCTGTTTCTCCGTCTCTCTGCAGCCCATGAGCAGCAGCGCGGCGGCAAGTGCGAGGGCACTCATTAGTCCCCAGCGGTTCATTTTGTTTCTCCTTTCATCGTCTTCTTTCCATCTTGATTATGCGGAGCTTTTTTCGTTCCGTACATTCTCTTAGACGAGAAATTTCTCAAAAAGTTTCACCCTTATGATTTTTTTAAGAAACTTTTTTCTTTCCCGTGCGAGCTCTTGCATTTTCCGCCGATGCGGCATACAATGAGGACACATTTCACCCGGGAGGGGCGTTTTTATGAACTATATCGGCATCGACCTCGGCGGCACGAACATCAAGGGCGCACTCGTGAGCGCGAAGGGCGAGATCTTAAAGGAGCATTCTATCCCGACGCGCGTCGATCTCGGCCCCGAGGCGGTCGCGGGACGCATCGGTCAGGTCATCGCGCAGCTCTCTATCGGCGAGGACACCGTCGGCGGCGTGGGCGTCGGCTGCCCCGGCACGGTGGACGACGCGAGCGGCATCGTGCGCTTTGCGGCGAACCTGAACTTTGTAAACTTCGACCTGCGAAGCGCGCTGCGCGCGCACACTGCGCTTCCCATCCACCTCGGCAACGACGCAAACGCCGCGGCGCTGGGCGAGGCGCTGTTCGGCTGCGGCCGCGGCGCGGAGAGCACCATCGTCGTCACGCTCGGCACGGGCGTCGGCGGCGGCGTGGTGCTCGGCGGCAAGCTCCTGACAGGCTACACGGGCGCGGCGAGCGAGATTGGCCACATGGTCATCGCGGAAAACGGCGAAGAGTGCACCTGCGGCAGCCGCGGATGCTTCGAGGCCTACTCCTCCGCCACGGCGCTGATCCGCGACACAAAGCGCACCATGGCCGCGCACCCCGAGAGCCTGCTGCACGCGATTGCCGCGGAGCAGGGCGGTGTCGACGGCCGCACAGCGTTTCTCGCCAAGGAGCGCGGCGACGAGGCGGGCGCGCAGGTCGTGGAGGACTACATCGAGCATCTGGCCTGCGGGCTCACAAATCTTGTCAACATTTTCTTCCCCGAAGTGCTGGCCCTCTCGGGCGGCGTAGCAAATCAGGGCGACGCGCTGCTCCTGCCGCTGCGCGAAAGGGTGCGCGAGCGTTCGTTCGGCTCGCGCTATGCCGTCTCGCACACGCGCATCGAGCTCTGCACGCTCGGCTACCGCGCGGGCGTGATCGGCGCGGCGATGCTCGCGCGCGAGTGAGCGTAAAATAGTGCAAGATATGATAAGGCCCTCCGCATTTCTGCGGAGGGCCTTTTTTACCGGTAGCCGTCGGGCTCGGCCGAGCCTTCGATCAAAAACTGCACCTCGTCCACGCCGCCGAGCGACAAAATGGACTGCTCGAGCGCGCTCAGCATCAAATCGCGCTCCGCCTCGTTCTCCGGCAGTGAGCCGCTCGCAGGGAGATTCAGATAGCACACGCCGTTTTCGATGCGAGAGGAGATGACCGCAAAGTCCTCCGGCAGGAGCGAGACGAGTGAATCGTCCTCCGGCCCCTGCGCGAGCGCTTCGAGCAGCGCGTTCACGCGCGTCTGGCCCTCGTAGAGCGCGAGCGTCTGCTGCTCGGCGCGCAGCTCGCCTGTCTTGCTGTCGAGGAAATAAAGCGACACGGTGATCGGCCGCAGGCCACTCTCACGCGAGGAAAGCAGCGTATCCGCCGAGAGCAGCACTTGCGTCTCGCGGTACGGCAGCTCGCGCCCGTCCGCCGTGATGCTCACAGCGTTCACATTCGGCAGCTGCGTCAGCGTCAGCGTGATGCAGTAGTCAGCGAGCGACAGGTCGATGCCCGTCAGGCGCGCATACTGTGCGCTCAAGTCGATCTGCGCGCGGCGGCCCGACACCTTGAGCGACTTGAGCGCCGTTCCCTCCGGGATGGGCGACGAGAGCGACGGCTCGTCGGGCCCTGCGAGCAGCGCCTCCATCAGCGCGCGGACACAGTCTTCGGTCTCCATCGCGCCGTCGAGCGTCAGACGCTTTTCCTGCGTGTGGATGGCGTCGCCGCCGCCCGCGGAGTCGGGATCGCTGAGAAAATAGAGCTCGTAGCCGTTTTCGTCCATCTCCTGCGCGTGCTGGGCCGCGCAGGCGCAGAGAAGCGAAAGCAGGAGGACTAATGCCGCAGTCAGGGAAAGACGTCTTCTCATGTCTCATCCCCTCCCTCTTCGCAGCGCGGCAGGCGCACGGTAAACACCGTGCCGCCGCCCTCACGGGCGCGGACCTCGATGCTGCCGCCGCGGCGGCGCGCCGTGTCGGCGGCGATGGAAAGGCCAAGGCCTGTACCGCCCGCGGCGCGCGAGCGCATCTTGTCCACGCGGTAGAAGCGGTCGAAAATGCGGGGCATGTCCCCCTCCGGAATGCCGATGCCATTGTCGCTGACAGTGAGAAGGCAGTCCTTTTCATCCCCCGCGAGCAGCAGCTTCACAAAGCCGCCGGGGCGGTTATACTTGATGGCGTTTTCCGTCAGGTTGTAGATGATTTCGTGAATTTCATCCTCGCTCGCAAGGGTCTGTCCCTCGCGGCGAATTTCATAGGAGAGGTCGACCTGCTTTTCCTCGGCCACAAGGCGCAGCATGCGCACCACGCGCGCCATCACGGATGAGAGGTCGACGCGCTGCGCCTCGGGCAGCATGCCGCTGTCCAGGCGCGTCAGGCGCAGCAGATTTTCCGTGATGCGCGCCAGGCGCTCGGACTCCTGCTCGATATCACCGACAAATTCGCGCACGGTCTGCGCGTCCATGTTCTCCGTCTGCAAAATGGAGTCGGACAGAAGCCTGATACCGGCCAGCGGCGTTTTGAGCTCATGGCTCGCGTCCGACACGAAGCGGCGGCGAGCGTCCTCCGTCGTTTGCAACCGGTCAGCCATGTCGTTGAACTCGGCGGCGAGCTCGCTGATCTCGTCGTGCCCGCCGACCTCGGCGCGGTGGCTGTACGAGCCCTCGCGCATCTTGCGGATGGCGTCGGTCAGTACGCCGAAGCGCCGCGTCAGCACACGGGATAAGAGTACGCTGATCCCGCCGGCGAACACCAGCACGACCGCCGAAATCGTCAGGAGATTGCGCTGCAGGGACAGCAGCAGCTCCGCTTGCTCGGTGTCGTATTCGTAGGCATACACCGCGCCGATGGTCTGGCTGTGGTAGATGACCGGCGAGGCCGCGCGGCTTTTGAACGCCTTGTCCGAAAATTCGGTGTAAAAGACGTCTTCTCCGCGAAGCGCCTGCACAAGCTCTGTATAAAAGGCGTAGCGGCCGATCGCGCCGTCGGTTTCGCGCGTGTCATACAGCACGCGGCCCGAGGCGTCCGTCACAAGCACGCGGGAGATGCCCGTCTCCTCCACGAGCGTCATCGCACCCGCGACGTTTTCCTCGCTCAGCTCCTCAAGGCCGGAGAGCGCCGTCACCATCACCGAGACGCTGCCCTGCAGCGAGCTCTGCTTAGAGCGGAACGTCAGGTTTTCCGACGTGATGAGCGGATACGTGTTCAGCAGGATCAGCACCGCCAGAATGATGGCGATATAGCTGAAGCTGAATTTTCGCTGCAGGCTCGCATGCATCTGCACGGCGCTGCCCCCCTTCTCTTTCTTTTAGTGGGAAATCAGTCCTTCAAGTAGTACCCCACGCCCCATTTGGTCAGGATGTGCTGCGGCGCGGCGGGGTTTTCCTCGAGCTTTTCGCGAAGCCGCCGGATGTGCACATCCACCGTGCGGTAGTCGCCCGCGTAGGTGTAGCCCCAGACGAGGTCCATCAGATTTTCGCGCGAGTAAACGCGGCGCGGATTCTTGACAAGAAGCTCGATGAGGTCGTATTCCTTGGCCGTGAGCTCGACGATCTCGCCGTTTTTGACGGCGACGCGCTGCTCGGGGTCGAGCGTGATGCCGCCCGCGGTCAACAGGAGCGTTTCAGGCTGCTTTTGCTGCGGTGCGGCGTTCGCGCGGCGCAGCAGCGCGCGGATGCGCGCTTTGAGCTCTAAGATGTTGAACGGCTTTGTGATATAGTCGTCCGCGCCGGACTCAAGGCCGATGATCTTGTCGGCGTCCTCGCTGCGGGCGGTCAGCATGATGATGGGCACATTGGAAAATTCGCGGATGCGCATGCAGGCCGTCAGCCCGTCCACCTGCGGCATCATCAGATCGAGGATGATGAGGTCGAACCCGCCGCTTTTCGCCATGTCGATGGCGGTCGCGCCGTCGTAGGCGGTCTCGACCGTGTAGCCCTCGTTTTCCAGATTGAATTTCATGCCCTTGACGAGAAGCTGCTCGTCGTCAACCACCAGAATTTTCATTGCCATCCTCCTCCGTGAATGTGATCTCCGCGCGGAATCCCTCGAGCTTCGCCTCTCCGATGCCCTTGACGTTCAAAAGGTCCTCCGCCGCCGTAAAATCGCCGTGCTCTGCGCGGTAGTCGATGATCGCCTGCGCGAGCGACGGGCCGATGCCCGTCAGCGTTTCAAGCTCCTCCGCCGTCGCGGTATTGACGTTCACAAGCGTCACAACGCGCGTGGGCGCGGTGATCTCGTCGGTCTTGTCCTGCGTCGTCACGGTGTAAGTCCCGTGCGAGGCACCCTCGTAGGCCGTTTTGTGCAGAAAAACGAGTGAAACGGCGAACAGCACCGTCAGCGCGGCGAGCACAAGGTAGACGCCGCTGACTTTGGTTTTCTTTTCTTGCTTTTCCACGGTTGCGCTCGCCTGCCTTTTTTGCTATACTGATGTCGAAGCGTGCCGAACGGCGCGCTCCTCTTCACTGTATTCTATATTTGATTGTATCATACAACGAGGTATATTTCCATGAAAAAACGCCGCTTGTTTTCACTTTTTTTATCTTTTGCGCTCCTGCTCCCGCTCTTTTCACTGACGAGCGCCGACGCCTATGAGGACTTCACACTCGACGCGAAGGCCGGTCTTCTCATCGAGGCCGACACGGGCGAAATTCTCTACGAGAAAAACGCCCATCAGGAGAACTTCCCCGCGTCGCTCACAAAGGTGATGGTCGCGCTGCTGGTGTTTGAAGCCATCGACGAGGGCAAGATCGCGCTGACCGACTCCGTCACTGCGACGGAATCGGCGTTCGAGGGGCTGTCGAGCGACGGCAGCACGGCGAACATCGTCCCCGGCGAAACGATGACGGTCGAGCAGCTGCTCAACTGCATGCTCATCGTCTCGGCGAACGAGGCGTGCAACATTTTGGGCGAAACGCTCTACGGCTCGGTCGACGCCTTTGTCGCGCGCATGAACGAGCGCGCGGCGGAGCTCGGCTGCGAGCACACGCACTTCGCCAACGCCACGGGTCTTCACAATTCCCAGCACTACACGACCGCGTGGGACCTCTACCTCATCACGCGCGAGGCGCTGAAGCATGACAAATTCATGGAGATCTGCAACTCCAAGAGCTACACCGTGCCCGCCACGAACATGACCGACAAGCCGCGTGAGCTGCATTCGACGAACTTTCTCATTTCCAACTGGCGCGCCCGCGGTTATGTGTACCGCGACGCGCAGGGCATCAAGACCGGCTCGACACCCGAGGCGGGCTACTGCCTCATTTCGTCCGCCCTGCGCGGCAGCCGCCACATGATCAGCGTGGTGCTGGGCGCAGAGCGCGTGACGCTCGAGGACGGTGTGACCATCCAGACGCGCAGCTTCTCTGAAACGTCGCGCATGTTCGACTGGGGCTTTGACAACTTTGTCCTCCGCGACATTCTCTCCTCCTCCGACCTTGTGCAGGAGGTGCCCGTCGCGCTTTCGAGCGAGGCGAGCTACGTTTCGACCCACGCGGCGGAGGATATCGCCTGCCTGCTGCCCGACAATGTCGAGCCCGACATGCTTGAGCGCACCGTGACGCTCACGAACGACACGGTCGACGCGCCCGTTTCCGCGGGCGACGTGCTCGGCAAGCTGACGCTCTCCTACAATGGTAAGGTCTACGCCGAGACGGACCTCTTAGCGCTGAACGATGTATCGGCCTCGTGGTTCCTGACGGCGCAGCGCAGGGTGTCTGACTTTTTCGCAAAGCCGCTCGTCCGCATTCTGTTGATCGTGGTCGTACTGCTGATCGTCGCGCTCGTCGTCTATGTGACGATGTTCTCCCGCCGCCGTCGCTACGGCCACCGCCGCCGCGGCAGAGCCGGCAGCGGCTACCGCGGCCGGAGAAGAAGATTCTAAGTACTTCAAAAAAGCGGTAAAGCCGCTTTTTTGAGAAAGGCCACACTCCGCTTTGTGCCTTGCCGCCGCTGGCGGCTGCGACACGCGCGGAGCGAGAGGTGTCGATCGCCACGCGCTGGTCGCGGCGATCGACGATCAAAATTCTTTGCGTCTGCGAACGCAAAAGCAAAAATGAAGGGACGCGAAAGCGTCCCTTTTTAGTTGAGTGTGATCACGTTGTTCCCCTGCGGGAACTCCACGAAGCGGATGGAGTAGATGTCGGCGGTGATGTAGGCGCTGCGGCCGGGGTGGAACAGCGTGATATAGTCGTTTCCGACCTCCTGTAGCGTACCGACCGCCACGACCGTGTTCTGCGAACCGACGAGGAAGCTCACGATGACTGCGCGGCCGATGTTGCGCGCGAGCATCCCCTTCCACGAATTGTAGGCCATCTTGTCGACGGTCTGCGACTCTTCGATCTTGTCGGGCGTGGGCTGGAACTGCCCGCTCGCGCCGCCCTGCGGCACGAGCGACATAGTTCCTGCGCCCGACGAACCGCCAAGCATCTCCTCATAGCTCTGGCTCGCGTTGTTGTTACTGTTGTTATTACTGCTATTATTGCTGCTATTATTGCTGTTGCCGCTCTGCTGCGCGCTCGCCATGGCGGGCACGGCAACCATCTGCTCATAAAGGCACGGCATGCTTTTTCCCATCTGGATCATAAAAACGTCCTCTCCCTTTCTCGTTGCTGCTGATTTGCTTTTCTCAGGTGTCGTAATACGCGGCGGTGGGGTTATAAAAACAATGGTCGCCGATACGCATGACGAACGTCCCCACATTTGAAGGAAAATTCGCGCGGCAGGACGGCGAAAACGGGTTAAAGAACCACAGCGCCGTTCCAAGGCCGTTCAATCGGTTGCCCGCGATGGCCCAGTCCGCGATCTCGTAATGGATATCGGTCGGGCGCATGTTGTAGATGTTCTGCGGGTTGTAGCTGCCGCGCTCGGTCTCGCTCGCGCAGACGAACTGCCCCGGCTGAAAGATGATATTGCGGATGCTGCCCTGCCCCACGCGCGCGTATTCGCCGCCCGTCGAGCGCACGCGGTTCATCACGACGCTCGCCACGGCTTTCATCCCATTCTCGCCCTCGCCGCCCGCCTCGCACTCGATGAGGCGTGCGAGCAGCTCCCTGTCGGAATAGGCCATGTCGATCTCCTCCCCCATTTCTTCTTCCCCGACAGTCTATGCGACTCCTGTGCGCGGGGAAACCGAGACGCGCAAAAAAAGCACCGAAAGCCGTTTTACTTTCGGTGCTTTCGCTTTGTTCAGTTTTCCTCGTCCGGCGGCGGAAGCTCTTCCGCTTCCGGTGGCGTCGCGCCGTAGGCGCCCTTCATTTTGAGCTCCTGCCACTGCTCCTTGGTGATGAGCAGCTGGCGGGGCTTTGAGCCTTCGAACGGGCCCACGATGCCGCGCGTCTCCATCTCGTCGACGATGCGCGCCGCGCGCGAATAGCCGAGCTTCAAGCGGCGCTGGAGCATCGAGACGGAGGCCTGACCGGTCTCCATCACCACGTCGATCGCGGCGGGGAGCAGCTCATCCACATCGTCGGCGGCGTTCTGATCAGGCGCGGCATTGCCGCCTCCCTTGGCGCTGCCCTTCTCCTTTTCGGCGACGGCGGCGTTGATCTTGTCGATGACGGATTCGTCGTAGTCCGTCTCGCCGTTTTCCTTGACGAAGTTGACCACCCGCTCGATCTCCTCGCTCGAGATGAAGCAGCCCTGCACGCGCTTGGGCTTGCCTTCGCCCAGCGGGGCATAGAGCATATCGCCGCGGCCCACGAGCTTTTCCGCGCCCGCGGTGTCGAGGATGATGCGCGATTCCATCGCGGAAGCGACCGCGAACGCGATGCGGCTCGGGATATTGGCCTTCATCAGGCCCGTGATGACGTCCGCGGACGGACGCTGCGTCGCGATAACCAGGTGCATGCCCGCGGCGCGGCCCATCTGCGCCACGCGGCAGATCGACTCTTCGACCTCCTTCGCCGCGACGAGCATCAAGTCGGCCAGCTCGTCGATGACGACAACGACGCTCGGCAGCTTTTTGAGCGTTTCGTCCGTCTCCGCCACCTTATTATAGGAGGCAAGGTCCTTGACGTTGTGCTCGGAGAACATCTTGTAGCGCTTCATCATCTCGTACACGGCCCATTGCAGCGCGCCCGCAGCCTTTTTCGGGTCGGTGACGACGGGGATGAGCAGGTGCGGGATGCCGTTGTAGGGCGCAAGCTCGACCATCTTCGGGTCGACCATGATGAAGCGCACCTCTTCGGGCGTTGACTTATAGAGCATCGAGACGATCAGCGAGTTCGTGCACACGGACTTACCGGAGCCTGTCGTACCGGCGATGAGCACGTGCGGAAGCTTCGAGATATTCCCGACGATGTTCTTGCCGCTGATGTCCTTGCCGACGGCGAAGGCCGTGGTGGAAGGATGGGTGGTGAACTCCGTGGATTCGAGCACCGTGCGGATGCTGACGGGCGAAACAAGCTTGTTCGGCACCTCGACACCCACGACGGAGATCTTGTCGGGGATGGGCGCGATGCGCACGCCGCTCGCGCCCAGCGCAAGGGCGATATCGTCCTGCAAATTTGTGATCTTCGAGAGCTTCACGCCCTGACTGAGCGTGAACTCATAGCGCGTGACCGACGGGCCGCGCACCACATCGCCCGGCTGGGCGTCCACGCCGAAGCTCGTGAGTGTCTGCGCCAAGCGGCGGGAGTTGTTGCGCAGCTCCGCGCCCGCCTCAGCGGCGTTCGTCACGCTGCCCTCTTTTAAGAGCGTGATGGGCGGATACTGATATGCAGGCGGCTGGGGCTGCGCGTCGCTGCCCTCGATCTCGCGCGTGACCTCCTCGCGCGCGGCATCGACCTCGGCGCGGCGGAGCTTGTCCTCCTGCTTGTCAGTCAGCACGGTGGGAACCGTCGTTGCTGCTGCGGCTGCGGCGACGGGTGCGCTCTGCACGCTCGGCGTGGGCGCGGCAAACGGTGTGTGCATCACAGGTGCGGGTGCCGGGACGACCGGCGCGGGCGCGCTCGGCGCTGTATCAAACGGCGGCAGGTCGAAATCGTCGGCCTCCACCGTCACAGGCTTAACGGGTGCGGACGGCGCGGCGGCAGGCGAAACGGGTGCAGCGATCTTTGTCTCCGCGGCACTTCCGCCCGCTAACAGCTCGTCGGGGCTCTTGATATTATCGGACTTCTTGCGGAAGAAGCCGCCCGTGGAATTTTTCTTGATGACGCGCTCCTCGCCGTCGAGCGGAATGTCGATGGCGGCGTCCGGCGTATGGACCGGCGCACTGCGGCGCGGTGCATGGGTGTGCTGCGGCGGAAGATCCTCTTCCTCCGCTGGCTCATAGGGCACGCGCTCGTGCGAGCGCACGGCCTCGATCACGGCGGCAGGCGTCAAACGGAACGCCATCATCAAAAATGCGACGAACAGCACAACGAGCAGGACCATCGCCAGCACCTTTTTCACCAGCAGCACCAGCATGATCGCAAGCGATGCAGACACCGCGCCGCCGGACTCGAGCGCGTTGCCGCTCGTCCACAGAAGCTTCAAGATGCCATCCATGTTGACATACTTCTCTTTGCAGAGGGCGATGTGCATGATCGCGCCGAACACGACCGGCAGCAGCGCCGTGCCGACAAGGCAGGACGCGACGTTCCGCCCACGGTGGAAGAGCAGAATGTAGCTCCCCAGCAGCAGTGCGGGCGCGACGAGGTAATAGCCCCAGCCAAAGAGCGACCGGCACAGCTTCGCCGGCTGATCGAGCAGCCACGCCCCCGACTGGAAATAGCTAAAGCCCAGGCACAGCGCCAGCACCAGCAGGATTGCGCCCGCGACCTCACGGCGGATGGGGCGCTTTTGATTCTTCTTCGCCGTGCGCTTGCCGGAAGACGAGGAGCGGGACGAACCCGTCGTTTTCTTTTTCGTTGTGGTGGTTTTTTTCTTCTGTTGTGCCATGATTCACCTCAGAATCAAAAATTAGTGCAGGATCGTGAGCACCAGCGTCAGCACGCCGGCGGCCCAGCAGTAATAGGCAAACGCGCCGAAACGGCCCTTGTCGGCAACATAGCGCAGCAGGCGGATGCTCGCATAGCCCGACACCGCCGCGACGACGACACCGACGAGGTACGCCGGCACGCTCGCCCAGTCGATGCTCGCCTCGATCGCATCCTTGAGCGAGAGGATGTTCGCGCCGATGACCGCGGGGATGGAGAGGAGGAAGGCAAAGCGCACGGCAAACTTGCGCTCAAAGCCCGTGAAGCAGCCCGCCGTGATCGTCATGCCGGAGCGGGAGATTCCCGGGCACAGCGCGATGGCCTGACCGATACCGACGAGCAGCGCGTCGAGCAGCGTGGCGGTCTTTTCCGTCTTGCGGCCATGGCGCACACGGTCGCTCACAAAGAGCAGGATGCCCGTGACGATCAGTGCGCCGCCGATAAAGTACATATTATCACTCAGCTCCGTGAAAAAACGGCGAAACGGCACCATGACGAAAAGCGGCAGCGTGCCCACAATGATGAGCAGAATAAGGCGGCGCGCAGGCGGCACGGGGTTCGGCGTGCGATGATGGGCAAGGTCGCCGATGCCGGTGAAAAACTCCACGATCATATCGCGGATATCATCCCAGTAAGCGGCAAACACCGCCACGAGCGTGCCGAGGTGGAGCAGCACGTCGAAAAAGTCGGGCACGTTGCTCGCGCCCTGGATGCTTAGTAAATGCTCCGCGATGGCGAGATGGCCGGAGGACGAGATCGGTAAAAATTCCGCGATCCCCTGCACAAGGCCGAGAACAACGGCGGTCAAAACTGACATAAAAAACAACTCCTTTTGCGTTTTGTTCTGTAATGGCAATATTCTAACAGGATAATTATAGCACGCTTGTTCGCGGAATACCACCCCGAATTGCCGCATCTTCTTTTTCTTTCCTTTTTCGGTGCATCCCTTGCGAACGCAGGGCGAATGTGCTATGATTGGCGCGGACTATCAGAAAAGGAGAGATAGAAATGACTTATAACTACCGCACCAAGGGCGTTTGCTCCAAGGAAATGCACATTGAGCTGAACGACGACCACACCATCAAGAGCGTAGAGGTCATCGGCGGCTGCAACGGCAACCTTCAGGGCATTTCGCGCCTGGTCGAAGGCATGAAGGCCGAGGATGCCATCGCGCGCATGCGCGGCATCCGCTGCGGCTTCAAGAATACCTCCTGCCCCGATCAGCTCGCCATCGCGCTGGGCGAGGCGCTGGCGCAGGACAAGCAGTAAGTCGTCATTTTTTGCCCGCGCGGTGCATCGCACGGGCAAAAAATGCATAAAATCCTGCAAAATGCCGTTTCCCTCTCTGGACAAACGGCGCTAAACTGTGTATACTGTTAAAAAATAAGCATTCAACGCACTATCAACGCAAAACATTTTGCTTTTGCCTGTCTGACGGGGGAACTTCATGGACATTGATATGGATATCAAAGAGCTCGAAGCGTTCGTCTACGTGGTGGAAAACTGCAGCTTTTCCCGCGCTGCGGAGCTGCTGCACCTGACGCAGCCGACCATCAGCTCGCACGTCTCCGCACTGGAGAGAAAACTGAATATCAAGCTCATCGTCCGCACCACGAAGGAGACCTACCCCTCCGACGCGGGCAAGCTCCTCTACAAATACGCCAAGGAGATCCTGCAGGTGCGCGAGAACGCAGCCATCGCGCTGCGCAACTTCTCGCAGGAGATGAAGGGTACGATCTCCATCGCGGCCTCCACGGTGCCCAGCCAGTATTATCTGCCGCACCTTTTGCAGGACTTCCGCGCCCGCTATCCGGACATCACCTTCAATATCCAGATGGAGGACAGTCCCAAGGTTGTGGAGCTCGTCGCCACGCGCAGCGTAGAGATCGGCTTCTGCGGCACGATGGTGGCGAGCCACAAATGCGTCTATCAGGATTTTGCCAACGACCCGATGGTGCTCATCGCGCCGAACGCCGAAAAGTATCAGGCCTTTGCGGGCAAGCCCTTCCCCATCGAGCAGCTCAAGGAAGAGACGTTCATCAGCCGTGAAAAGGGCAGCGGCACGTATCAGGCGGGCAAGGAACTCTTAAATGAGCTCGGCGTCGACATCGCCCAGCTGCGCACCGCGGTCGAGATCCGCTCGACCGAGAGCGTCAAGCAGATGGTCAGCGAGGGTCTCGGCGTCGGTCTCATCGCGCAGAGCGCCGCGCAGGACTATGTTCAGTTCGGAAAGCTTCTCGCCTTCCCCTTCCCCGACTCGCGCTTCCGCCGCCAGCTCTATATCGTCAAGCACAAAAACAGCATTTTATCGCCCATTGCGCAGGTGTTTTACGACTATGCGCGCAAAGCCAAGGACAAAGCATCCGCCAAATAAGGCGGATGCTTTTTTACAGGGATCGCTCGATTTTTTACCCGATTTTTTCGCGAAATTGTCATTTACTTTTTTTCCTCTCTGGTATATGATAATGCAATAGGTCAACGGCTGCGCTGCACCGGTAAAGCAGCAGGCCTTACGGGAGGGAGAGCGATGGATTGCCGCGATTCCGCGCTGTTTACAGGCGTGGACGAAGCATCGTGCGAAAATATGCTGCGCTGCTTCAGCGCGTATGAGCAGCGCTTCAGCGCAGGACAGACCATCCTCACCTGCGGGCAGCAGCAGGATATGATCGGCGTGCTGCTCTCGGGCAGCGCGGCGCTTCTGCGCCTGCACGCCGACGGCAACCGCACCGTGCTTGAAAACATGGACGAGGGCAGCGTCTTTGGCGAGGAGCTGGCGTTCACCGGCTTTCGCGACGGCAGCGCGCTCATCGAGTGCCGCGAGGACTGCCGCGTCATCTTCATGCGCTATGACCAGATCACAAAGCGCTGCGAAAACGCCTGCGCCTGCCACAGTCAGGTCGTAACGAACCTCTTCCAACTGCTCTCGAAAAAGTCTCTGCATCTGAGCCGCCGGATCGAGGTGCTCGCCTGCCGCTCCATCCGCGAAAAGCTGCTGTGCTTTTTCGAGCAGCTCGCCGACGAGCACGGCAGCCGGACGTTCCCCCTGCCGTTTTCCCTCAGCATGCTTGCCGACTACATCAGCGCCGACCGCAGCGCCATGATGCGCGAGATGCGCAAAATGCGCGAGGAGGACCTCATCAGCACCGAGGGCCGCAGCGTGACGCTGCTTTAGTTTTTTGCAAGTATCTTTCGTAAATGCAAGTTTTCCTGCATTGTCAGAATTTTGATATTCATTGACGCAAGAAAACTTTCATGATATAAATATAGCATCATTCCATATTCCCGGCGCTGCGTCCAGGAATCCCGCCTGCCGTTCTCCCCGGACGGCACGGCGCTGAATCTCAACAAAAAGGAGAATCATTCATGTATCGCATCGTGAAGAAAGAAGCGCTCAAGCCCACCGTGACCCTCTACGAGATTGAGGCGCCGATGGTGGCAAAGAAGGCCGAGCCCGGCCAGTTCATCATCCTGCGCGTCGATGAAAACGGTGAACGCATCCCCATCACCATCCACGACTTCGACCGTGAGAAGGGCACCGTCACCATCATCGTGCAGACGATCGGCGCCACCACCGAAAAGCTCAGACATAAAGCCGAGGGCGAGTACATTCAGGACTTTGTCGGCCCGCTGGGCCGCCCGACCGAGACCGAAGGCAAGAAGAAGGTCTGCGTCGTGGGCGGCGGCGTCGGCTGCGCCATCGCTTACCCCGTTTTGAAGAAGTTCCACGACTGCGGCGCGGAAGTCCACGCGGTCGTCGGCTTCAAGAATAAGGACCTCGTCATTCTTGAGGACAAGTTCCGCGCGGCGTCCAGCGTTTTGAAGCTGATGACGGACGACGGCTCTTACGGCGAGAAGGGTCTTGTCACCGATGCGCTCAAGGAGCTCATCGACGCGGGCAACCAGTATGACGAGATCTTCGCCATCGGCCCTGCCATCATGATGAAATTCGTGTCCAAGACCACCGAGCCCTACGGCATCCCCACCACCGTTTCCATGAGCCCGATCATGGTCGACGGCACCGGCATGTGCGGCGGCTGCCGCCTCACCGTCGGCGGCGAGACGAAGTTCGCCTGCGTCGACGGCCCGGACTTCGACGGTCACAAGGTCGACTGGGACGAGAGTCTCAAGCGCGGCAAGATGTACTTCGACTGGGAGCGCCACAAATACGAAGAGACCTGCAACCTGTTCAGCAAGGAGGTTCAGTAATATGCCTAACATGAGTCTGAAGAAGAACGAAATGCCCTCGCAGGAGCCCAACGTCCGCAACAAGAACTTTCTGGAGGTTGCCCTCGGCTATACCGAGGAGCAGGCGCTCGACGAAGCAGCCCGCTGCTTAAACTGCAAGAACCATCCCTGCGTCTCCGGCTGCCCGGTGCAGGTCAAGATCCCCGAATTCATCAAGAAGATCACCGAAAAGGACTACGAGGGCGCCTATCAGGTCATTCACGAGACCTCTTCCCTGCCCGCCGTCTGCGGCCGCGTTTGCCCGCAGGAGACGCAGTGCGAATCGAAGTGCATCCGCGGCATCAAGGGCGAGCCTGTCGGCATCGGCCGCCTCGAGCGCTTTGTCGCCGACTGGCACAATGCAAACGTGCAGGAAGCGCCCGCCAAGCCCGCGCCCAACGGCCACAAGGTCGCGGTCATCGGTTCCGGCCCCAGCGGCCTCACCTGCGCGGGCGACCTTGCCAAGAAGGGCTACGATGTCACCGTTTTTGAAGCGCTCCACCTTGCCGGCGGCGTGCTGGTCTACGGCATCCCCGAGTTCAGACTTCCCAAGGCCATCGTGCAGAAGGAAGTCGACGGCCTGAAGGCCCTCGGTGTCAAGGTCGAGACGAACATGGTCATCGGCCGCGTCGTGTCCATCGACGAGTTGATGAGCGAGTACGGCTTCGAGGCCGTGTTCATCGGCTCCGGCGCGGGTCTCCCGATGTTCATGCACATCCCCGGTGAGAACCTCTGCGGCGTTTACTCCGCCAACGAGTTCCTGACCCGTATCAACCTGATGAAGGCTTATAAGGACGGCTCCGACACGCCCATCATGCCGCTTCAGGGCAAGAAAGTCGCCGTCGTCGGCGGCGGCAACGTCGCCATGGACGCCGCGCGCTGCTCCAAGCGTCTGGGCGCGGACGTGTACGTCGTCTACCGCCGCGGCATGGAAGAGCTCCCCGCCCGTCACGAAGAGGTCGAGCATGCCATCGAAGAGGGCATCGTCTTCAAGACGCTCAATAACCCCGTCAAGATCAACGGCGATGAGAAAGGCTATGTCTCCTCCATGACCTGCGTGGAGATGGAGCTGGGCGAGCCTGACGCCTCCGGCCGCCGCCGCCCGATCGAAAAGGTCGGCAGCGAACACGATCTGCCGGTCGACTGCGTCATCATGTCGCTCGGCACCACGCCGAACCCGCTCATCAAGAACACCACCCCGGGTCTTGAGGTCAACCGCAAGGGCGGCATCGTCGTCAACGAGGCTGGTCTTACCTCTCATCAGAACGTCTACGCCGGCGGCGACGCCGTCACGGGCGCTGCCACCGTCATCCTCGCCATGGGCGCCGGCAAGCTCGGCGCGAAGAGCATCGACGAGGCACTGAGCAAATAATTTTCGTCAGCGAAAGCGCGCAGAAGCGTACTTCTGCGCGTTTTCTCAATACCATTTCTCACGAAGGGAGAACTATTATGAATCTTTGGCATGATATTGCACCGGCGCGCGTGCGCCCTGAGGACTTTTTCGCGGTCATCGAGATCGAGAAGGGCTCGAAAAACAAGTACGAGATGGATAAAGAGACCGGCGCGCTGCGTCTCGACCGAATTCTCTACACCTCGACTCACTATCCCGCCAACTACGGCTTCATCCCCCGCACCTGGGCGGACGACGGCGACCCTCTGGACGTTCTGGTTCTCTGCTCTGAATGCATCCGCCCGCTGAGCCTCGTGGAGTGCTACCCCATCGGCGTTATTTCGATGGAGGACAGCGGCAGTCTCGATGAAAAGATCATTGCCATTCCCTTCCAGGATCCGACCTACAACACCTATCAGGACATCTCGGAGCTGCCGAACCATGTGGCAAGCGAAATCCGCCACTTCTTCCGCGTCTACAAGAGCCTGGAGGGCAAGGAGACCGTCGTCAGCGACGTCCTCGGCCGCGAGGAAGCCATCAAGATCATCATCAAGTGCCAGAACGCTTATATTGAAAAATATTGCCGTTAAAGCAAAAAAAGGGAAAGGCTGACGGCCTTTCCCTTTTCTATTTTGGCATAAAGAAGGACGCATTCGAAAGAATGCGTCTTTCTTTATGCTGCATCTTCGATTTACGAAATACTCTCCTAGTAACCTCATTAGTAACCTGAAAGCAACTCGGCAACCTCAAAAAACCTCTAAGTAACCCCAAACCTTTACGGCCTTCAGCGGCAAAAAGAGGCATATCCTCACAAAGAAAAAATCCCCGAGACCATTGGGATTTATTACGGCGTTTTTATCTTTATAGGACTGCTTGTGGGAGCGGAAATTCACCGTATGCCCCATATACTCCGGCTTGGACAAAATCTGCCCGACGATGTAGCCGCTCCAGTTATACGGATTGGGGAACTCCTCCTTGCTTTTCCACACGCCCTTGTTCTGCTTGCCGAAGTAGACCGCAGGCGTGTCGATCTTGTCATCAAACAGGATGCGGGCAATATCGTAGGGGTCTTTGCCCTCGATGGTCAGTTGAAAGATGCGGCGCACCACGGCAGCCGCTTCCTCGTCGATCAGCCAGTGGTATTTATTCTCTGGGTCTTTCTTATAGCCATAGATGTCGCAGTTGGTGGTGGGCTTGCCGGATTCCCCTTTGACGCGAATGGCCGTTTTCTGCTTGCGGCTCAGGTCGCGCAGATACCACTCGTTCATGATGTTGAGGAAGGGCGCAAATTCGTTGCTGTTCTGATCGTCGCTGTCCACGCCGTTGGCAATAGCCACAAAGTGGACACTGTGCTGCCGGAAGAACACCTCCGTGCAAAAGCCGGTTTGCAGATAGTCACGCCCTGCCCGGCTCATGTCCTTGACGATCACATGGGCAACCTTACCTGCCTCAATGTCTGCGATAAGCTGTTTCCATGCAGGCCGCTCGAAATTGCCGCCGCTCCAGCCGTCATCCGTATAGTGCCGACAGTTGGTGTAGCCTCTCTGCCGGGCGTAGCTTTCGAGGTACTTTTTCTGATTGACGATGGAGTTGCTGTCGCCGGCGTTGTCATCGTCACGGCTCAGCCGCTCATACAGAACGGTGATTTTTTCCTCAGTCTGTTTCATGCGCATTCGGCGCTCCTTTCAGACTGACGGCTCATTTGTGGTGCTTCCATTATAGCATAAGTGCCGTCATTTGTAACCCCTTCATTGCGGATCATCCGCAGAATCTTTTCCTCCATAGTCTCCGCTGCTGTTTCGCTGAATGCGACCCTTACCTTATAGGTGGTGCCGCCGATGCGCCGAATGATGAACTGTTCCTGTTGCGTTTGCTCCATAGGCATCCTCCTTGCGTGATTGGTCGATTTTTGATATAATAAGTTCGGTTCCGTTGGCTGTAAGCCAACTGCGTCTTTGCGCTGATTTTCCATACTCATTTCTCCTTTCTGTCCTCTGTGTTTTAAGAAAGTAACCTTAGTAACTTGCGTTTAGATTACCCTTTCACTAATAGGAGAAAAACAGGGTGTAAATCGGAACTGTTTTTGAAAAAAAGAAAAATATTTTTTCGGGGAGGTGAAGCTGTCGTGGAACCATGGGAGGACGAACTGCTGTGGGAAGATGATTTTTCCGACGAGGAAGAAGATACCGAGGAGCAAATAGAGGAAGCCGACCTTGAAATGGATGAGGATAGCTTTGCCGATTGGGAGGATTCGTCTGACGGTGCGCCGGAGGACGAGACGCTGGAGGAAGCACTTGCAGAAGAACGCACACTGGAGATGGAGAGCGAGCTGGAGCAAGACGAGCACCCCAGAGACTACAACGCCGAGCTGGAGGACGAGGAGGAAGAAGCCGCGCCCACCAGCGAAAAACGGCTCAAACGGGAAATTCGCGCAGAGGCTCTGCGGCGGCTGGAGGAAGCAGCCCGGACGGAATCGGATTTTCTGAGTGTTGTGGACGAGTGGAACAAGCTGGACAGAAATCGGGAACGCCGGGAGCGTGACCACGAAAATCTGCGCGGGGATGTGCCGTTGGAGTTTCAGGCCGTGCCGGAGCCGAGAATCGTGCCGCTTTGGATGAATGATCCCGAATATCGTCAGCTTTGCAGCGGCTTCTTTCTGGACATTCTCTTTGACTGCCCGTATGAAATGCACGAGCTGACGGCGGACAAATTCATCTCCGATATGATTCGTGATCTCAGCGAGGAGCACAAGGAAGTGCTGTATTTTCTCTCCCTGCGGCTATATAGCGCCACCAAACTGGCTGCGCTGCGGGGGCAGTCTGACCGGAACATCCGCAAGCTGCGCATGACCATTCATAAGAAGCTGCAAAGAGCGTTCTACCAGCATTTGCAGGAGAAGCAGGAGGCGGGCGGCAGTCTGACACTGCGGGAACAGGAGTTTTTCCGTGTATTCGGAGAACTGTTGCAAACCATGGGCAAGAATGTGGTAATTCGCCCGGAGAATAAAACACCTCCGAGAAAGAAAAAAGCCGCCCTTGACGAAGCCAAGGACGGTTGATACAATAGTAATATGGTTAATATATAGTTGGATTACGAGTCGAGAGGAACAGCGCCATGAAGAATCTCTTTGAGCAGTCCCGTTCCCATTGGGTGCGGTATGACCGCTATGAACTGAAAACCGCCGCAGACGGCAATCGGTATATCACGCCAGGGAAGAACGCCAAGCCCGACATCTATAATCCCTTGAAGGAAGCGCCGGGAATCGTGCTGGATGCGCTGAATGTGGGAATGCTGATGATGAACCGCAGTCCGGAGGACGAGGTGCAGAAGGCTATTCTGGAGTTTGTGACCCATTACGGTTTGCTGGGTCTGATGACAGCGCTGCCCACCACGCCGTCCTTCATGGATTATGAGGCCGTCTATCTGCCGAAAAACCATTTTATCAAGGCGGAATCCATGGAAACCGAAGACTATCTGGCGCTGTTCTACCCCTTTGACCAGCTCGATGTGGTGAAACGAGGCGTTGAGTCCAGTTGGAGTGTGTCCGGTGACCGCACGATGGTGGCGCTGACCATGACCTTTGCGGACGAACCCATGGCGAAAACCATGAGCTTCCAGCGGGAGTATGCTGAAGCCTATGACTGGGTAGCGCAGCAGTTCAAGGACTGGGCTTTCACCCTGACCACATCCATTCTGTACTACAACGATTATGACCTGATCGACGAGGACACCCGGAATCTGTACCGTAAGGGCATGGCCGCTTTCGGCGGCATTGCACCCAGCTATCATATTGAGCTGTTGGACAAGCCGACCATCTATTGGGATTTTCACTCCCTGCTGCTGGGCATCCAGATGATGTTCAGCTTCCTACTGGTGGATGGAGAGAAGCCCCTGCGGCTGTGCAAGCACTGCCAGAAGGTATTCCTGAGCAGCCGCTCCAATTCCGCTTTTTGCAGCCCCCGGTGCAAGAATCAGTATAATGTCTATAAAAGCCGGGGGAAGAATAAGGGACAGGACGGTGAGAATGATGATTGACCGCTGGATCGCAGAAGCGACCGAATGTGATTTCAAGGTCGCGCTGGAGGTAAAGAAGCCGAAAAGCTGGCTCAAAAGCGTCAGTGCCTTTGCAAACGGAATTGGCGGTACGCTGTTTTTCGGGATTGATAATGACAGAAACGTGATAGGCTTGTCAGATGCGCAGACCGATGCAGAGACGATCAGCCGCCTGATCAAAGAGCGAATCATGCCCTATCCGAGTTTCATCCTTGCTCCTGAACGGGAAAGTGGCAAGGACATTCTTGTACTGTCCGTATCCGCCGGACGGTCTACGCCGTATTACTATAAAGCAGATGGTATCATGGAAGCCTATATCCGAATTGGCAATGAAAGCGTGATTGCCCCATCCTATGTCCTCAATCAGCTGATTCTCAAAGGAATGCACCGCACCTATGACGAGCTGATTTCCGAGTATGATTTTAAGGATTATGCTTTTTCCAAGCTGCGGGAGCGATATAAGGCGTGGACTGGCAACAGCATGGAAGAAAAACTGTTCGATTCCTTTGATATGCGGGACGAAAACGGCAAGCTGACCAACGCAGGTGCTTTGCTCGCGGACGATTCGCCCATCCGGCATTCTCGCCTGTTCTGCACTCGTTGGAATGGCCTTGATAAAAGCGGCGGCATGGTGGATGCGCTTGACAGCGCAGAGTATTCAGGCAGCCTGATTATCCTGCTCAATGAGGGTGTCGGCTTTGTCAAGCGGAATATGAAAACCCGCTGGAAGAAAACCGCAGATTCCCGCATTGAAATGCCGGATTACTGCGAACGAAGCGTTTTTGAGGCTCTTGTCAATGCGCTGATCCATCGTGATTATCTGATACTGGGCAGCGAGGTCCATATTGATATCTACGATGACCGTCTCACCATCTATTCTCCCGGCGGTATGCCTGACGGCACACGGATACAGGAACGGGATCTGTCCAGTATTTCCTCCACACGCCGCAATCCCATCCTTGCGGATATTTTCGGCAGATTGGGCTATATGGAGCGGCAAGGCAGCGGTTTTAAGAAGATTACCGAATCCTACCATGCGGCTCATAACTACCGTACTGAGCTGGAGCCTAAATTCTACTCGGATGTTACCTCATTCCAAGTGACGCTGTACAACCTGAATTATGGGCAATCCATTGATAAAACGAGTATTTCGGATGAAAACCAGTTGTTTGATGAGCAGAAAGCAGTTGTTTCTGAGAAAAACCAGCTGTTTGAAACACTCCTTTTAGGGCTGAAAGCGAAAGCAAGCACCAAGGAAACAATGCTAAAGCTGTATCATAAATTTGGTTTTGACGCTGCATTTGCACGAGCGGATATTATGAAGCTCGCGGGTGTAACCTCCTCACCGGCAGGTGCATTGATAGATAAGCTCAAAAGCGCAGGACTAATAGAACCTGTTGCCGGTCAAGGCAAGGGCAAATATAGGTTCGTATTGCCCAAAGAATAAGAGAACGCCCGTTATCGGCCATGTTGCCAATAACGGGCATTTGTCATTCGTATATAAGCTCGGTCAGGACAATTTCCTCAGCACGGCTGCGGATGCTGTTCATCCGGCGCACCCATTCCATCTGATCAGCAGCTTTCAGGGCTTCGGTCACACCTTCCTGCTTCGCCATTGCAGATACGATGATTTCCATACGCTCGTTGCAGGCTTGGTCAATCTCGGCAAGATGCCGGTGCAGCGTTCCGTTCGTGAGATAGTTTGCATAGAGGACAGGATGATACTCTTTCAGATAGCTTCGGCGCATACGCCCGTACTTGCCGATCTGATAGTCCGGTTCTTCCGGCAAGGAGAGGTTTGGAATGAGATAATCGCCCACTTGACGGTATGTGCCGCCCATTTGCTCAAATAGAGATTTCATAAGAATCAGCTCCTTTTTGTGTTGATTGCCAGCGGGTATAAGGCTTTTTTGGCTCCTTTCCTACAACTGCTGTTCCATTCACCACAAATGAGCCGCAGTCATATGTATTAGGTGGGAGAAACCACCCTCTACATATTAACTCTTGGTGCTGAATGCTGTTGGACTCTCCGGCCCGCTCGTCCTCCTGACTGAGCCGCCCGTAGAGTACGGTGTATTGCTGATTTTCTTGACCTGCCATAGTTACCTCCTTTTCCTTGGGGCAGGCCGGTACGGTAACAGGAAGTATACCGCACCGGCTCTCGCAAGTCTATTGAAACTTTACTGCTCATGGTGCTCCCGCTCTAACTTCGTGTCGATGAGCTGCAGGAGCTTGTCCGTGGGTGTTGCCGATGCGCTGCCGGGGAATACGGAGGTCACGAGAAAGCATTTTCCACCGACCAGCATCGCCCGCTGACGGGTGAGGTCATCTCCCTCCCACTTGGCTGTGCTGTCGCGGAACAGTGTTTCCACGCCGCCGTCCTCGGAGCGGCGCAGGATGACCTGCTCCGGCCGGTAGGCGCCGAGGATGCCTGTGTCACGATAAATTTCCCAATCCTGTTTCATCCTAATCCTCCCATGGTTTGCTGCTGTTTTCCTTGCGCGGCGTGTTCATCCAATTTTTCTTTTACAGTCAGAGCCGCGCCCGCGGCGAAGCCAATCGCCGCACCGAAGTTTTCGGCGGCGATTTTCGCCTCCATGCGCCGCCGCTTTTCCTCGGCGTCTTCATCCTCGTCCAGCAGTGTTCCTACGGTAGACAGTCCTGCCACGGCGGGGATCAGAGGAACAGGCCGCGGATCGCCGCCGCGCCATACCAACCTGCCATCGCCGCCGTGCCAAGGATCAGCACCAGCATGATCCACTTGAGGGCCACCAGCAGACTGAAATCCGGCAGCCACCGAATCCATTTGCAGGAATACCGCTCGCTCAGGTTCCCAACCCGTTCCAGCAGCTTGTTCATCTCGGTCAGCGATCTCTGCATCTCCGTGAGCGACTGCTGCACCGGCATCAGGTCGATGTGTGGTTTCAATTCTGGCAGGGTCTTCCGAATTTCCTCCAGTTCCCAATTCATTCCGTCTGCTTGCTCCGTTAACTTGTTCATTGTCTGCGGCAGATCGCATCGGATCACGATGGGCTGTACCGTCTGCGGCGGTGTATTTGCCAATGCGCTGTTCGGCTGATTCAACCGCTTCAATTCCGCCATCGGTTTCCTCTGTTCGACGGAATTTTCTCTGGATGAGTTCTGCCCGTATTCTGAATTCATGCTCCATGACCTCCTTGCAATACTTTTCCTCGTGTAATTTGTTGTCGCGGCACTTTAGTCCGTCCAGTGTGGTGTAGGTGATGTACTTGCGGGTGCCCTCCCAGCGGACGGCGTAGCCCTCGGACGTCATCAGGGAAACGAAGGCGTCCTTGTCGGCGGCGTATTTCATGCACTCGTCGATGGTGTTCATGAGCCGCAGCTTCCAGCTTTGACCCTTCAGCGCCGTGTGGTATTCCGCGCCGCTCATGCCGCGGGCCTGCTGCGTTGGCGCGTCAAAGACAGGAAGACCCATTTCCTGACAGATTGCGTCGTTGCGCCGCATCAGTTCCTGGATCTGTTCCTTCGCCATGTGCAGCTTTTTGCCGGTTTCAAAGTTGACGGAGTTGATGACGCAGTGGGAGTGGATGTGCTCCCGGTCTACGTGGGTACAGACTAGCACCTCGCAGCCGTCAAAGTATTCCGCCAGCCGCCGTGCGGCTTCGTGGGCCTGCCGGGGATCGACGGCCGCGCCCTTTGGAAAGCTCTGCACCATGTGGTAGAACATCGTGCCGCCGTTCTTGTGGTAGAGGAGCTTCGTGTTCAGGAAATCGTCGTAGACGCTTTGCACTTGGCAGTTGATGCCGCTGACGAGCGGCTCGCCCTCCCATGCGGTTTTCTTTTCCTGCATGACATAGAGCATCACGCCGCGCATGGCGGCGCGGGACTGTGTGCCCCGCTTGTAGTTCACGAAATGCACGATGGCCATACGGCTCACCGACCTTCCATGACAGCCCGCAACGCGGCGCTGACTTCGGACAGCTCCTGCGCGGCCTTGTCGAGGCCGATGACCTGCACCTTGCCCATGTTGGCGAGGACGGTGAGGCGGTTGATGTTGCTGCCGATGCCTTTGAGCTGGCGGAGCAGTTCTTTCTGTTCGTCGATGACCACGATCCGCTTGCCGAGACAGCAGGCGGTGACGTAGTCGCTCATGGACATATGAGCCTTCGCCGCCAGTGCCCTGATCTTCTCGCGGTCGGCGGACGCCATGCGCGTGCTGAATTTGATATCTTTTTTCATAATGGATTACCTTTCTGGAATTATTTCTTTCGTCCCCTCGGAGAGCTGGGGGGGCTTTAAGTGGGTGTGGGCTTCTGCCCGAAAATGGGGTGCGGGGCTACGCCCCGCCCGGTGCATTTGGCAGGGCAGCGGCTTCGCCGCAGACCAGACAAATGCGATGCTGGCCGTCGGCGGCACAAGCTGCATATCACTCGTTTCCGTCGCTGCCGCCGACGAAAACTCGCTCACTCCGCTGCACCGCCTTCTTCCCACCGAAACCGCTTCGCTGGGTTTCGGCGGGAGCCCTGTTGGGGGAGGTGATAAGACACTCCCGTTTTGCATTTTTTCGGCACTTCTATGTGGGGGGGTGGTATCATTACCCTCGGCGTGCGCTTCATACCGTTGAAACGCTGGACGCCCGCGGGTCACGGCGGCGTATTCGCCGTTTTTATGCCGCCCCGGAATTTGCCCTGTGTGGGCTGAATCTCCCCGCGGCGGGTACACACGCCACCCCGGCCCCGAACCGCGCACACAGCGGCTCACACGCCGAAACACGGCGGGTTCTCAGGGTCGATGGTGACGATGTTTCCGGCAGCGGGATCATCGACCCCATCGGCCCTTTTCAGGCAGATCAGCCGGTCGCCGTTGCTCTTGCGGAAGGACACCGTGATACCGTTCCGCCTTAGAGCGTCAACGCTTTTGCGGATTCGGTGGGAAAAGCTGTTGGGGGTCAGCCCCTCCGCACCGGCAGGGTCGATCTTTTCCAGCAGCACCTTGGCAGGGGCGCTGATCTCCGGCTGCCGGCACAGCAGTTCAGAGAGAAGAAAAAGAATCCGCTCGCTGGGCTGCTCCGTCTGTTCGCAGTCATCTGACAGCAGTTTCCAGACGTGATCCTCACCGTCGAACTCCAGTGCCAGTTCCCGGTAGGGGATGTCCCGTCCGGTGCAGTAGAGCGTGGCGGTGTTCTCTCTGCGCTGACTCTTACGGAGGACAAAGTTGCTGTCGGTAGCGCCGCTGAGTCCGGTGGTGCCGGAGATCATGTTCATGGGATCATCGTCATTCATCTTCCGCAGATGATGCACCAGCAGAATGGCGATGCGGTGCTTGTCCGCCAGCGCTTTCAGAACGCCGATGTCACGGTAGTCGCTGGCGTAGGGATTCGCGTCATTGCCCGCGGTGCGGATGCGCTGGAGCGTGTCGATGACGATGAGCTTGGTCTGCGGATGCTCCTTCAAAAATTGCTCGATCTGTTCCACCAGCCCGTTGTGGAGCTGCTGGGACATGACGGCGAAGTGCAGTGTGGGCGGCGCGTCCTCCGCGAGATCAAAGAGGCGGCTTTGGATACGCTGGAAGCTGTCCTCCAGACAGAGGTACAGCACCTCGCATGGCCGTGTGGCGAACGTCCAGAGCGGTTTACCCTGTGCGGCGCAGAGACACAGCCACAGTGCCAGCCACGATTTGCCAATCTTCGGCGCGCCTGCCAGCAGGTGCAGCCCTTGCGGCAGCAGATCGTCGACCACGAAGGAGACCGGCTCGTAAGCGGTGCTTTGCAGCGTGTCCGCGTCAATGGTTTGCAGTCGGTTCATAAAAATTTCTCCTTTCTGAGTTGGAGTGTTTATTTCTTTCAGGCCTGTGCTTGTATCGTAACATGGGGATTGACTTTTGAAAATAGGTAATGTATCATTTTACTACATACACTATATTGGAGCGAATACATTATCTACTGGGAGAGGGCTTATGTCTGTTTTAGGAAAAGACCTGTTTGATTTTCAGCGTTCGCATACGAACACTAAAGTGGAATTTGGCGCATCCGGCTACTGGGTGGAGATGGTCCCGGAGATGCAGCCCTACGGAACTGTGCTGACGGAGATCCTAAATCTGGATGTCACACCTTTTCAGAAGCTGTTGGACAGGTTGAACACCGCTGTCCACGAAAAGAATTATGATGACGCTCCGCGTGCCTATATGGACATGCAGAAGGGTTTTGGATCTCTGCCGCTCTACCGATTGTATCTGATGGACTTCCGTTATTTCGGAGATATGAAGATCGAGGAATTTGTGGGTGAGGAAGTGCGGGAGGCATTTGCGAAATATGTGATCAACGAGGAGCGTGAAATACCGTCCTTCATGCAGCAGCAGATCAAGGACATTCAGCTCATTCAGGAGCGGTACGCGTGGTTTTTGGACCGGGTTTTTGCAAACGCTGTGTTTGAAAAGAAAAAAGGCCAGAGAAAAGAATCTCTGGCGCAGCTGATCTATTCCAGCGGTTATGAGGCTTTTGTCAGCGGTGTCAGCTTGGGGAAGGACCCGGAGGTAGACGCGCCGCTGGTAAGAGCGCAGTACCGCATCCGGGGCGAAAGAGAAAATGCCGAGGTAGTTGAGAAGATGTATTTTGACCGGCTGCTGGATTTCGTCTATGTGGAGTTTATGAAGGGGCTGCAGAAGGGCTTTGTACCGAAACGCTGTGCCAACTGCGGACGCTGGTTCTTGCAGATGCCGGGTATGACCTACGCCTATTGCGGCGAACCGGCGCCGGGGCAGGACGGCAAGACCTGCCGGGAGATCGGAGCCACCAGCAGCTTCCGCAGCAAGGTGCGGAACAACGATGTTTGGAAGGCACATCAGCGGGCCTACAAAAAATATTTTGCCCGTACCCGAAAGGGAACGATGAGCAAGGGCGTGTTTGAAGTGTGGTCCCGGAAAATGGAGACGCTGCGGGACGATGCGCTGATGGAATATGGCAGAGCGAAGAGCGAAGAGGAACGTCAGCGCATTGTGGATGAGGTCACGCAGAAACTGAATAAGCTGTGAGCAAAAAAACAGGAGGGAGCTGCGTCCGCAAATGCGGATGCAGCTCCCTCCTTTGCCGCAGTGCCGAAGCACTGCGTAGTCCCATTACGGACAGTGGAGCACTTCGCAGACTGCTCTGGATCATACTGACAACGGCTTGTGCTTGATTTGCGATGCAAATCTTGACTTTCCATCCAACAATCTGTACTCTTAAATCGTATTATGCTGCTGATATTATCTTTTGATCGGCAAAGATGAGAAGCCACCAAAGGAAACGACAATTGCCTTTGAATAACGAGGGAGTGAGATACATGGAGCAATTACTGATTGTTGAAGATGATATCGGTTTGAATCAAGGCTTATGCAAAGCACTGAAAGCAGATGCTCGGCAGATCATTTCCTGCCAAGACCTAAAAACGGCGAAGGAACAGCTTCTTTGCGGCGGTGTATCCCTGATCCTGCTGGATATCAATCTGCCGGATGGCAGCGGGCTCGAGCTGCTCCGGGAGGTCAAGGAAAACATGCCCGGAGTTCCTGTTATTCTGCTGACTGCCAATGACACCGATCTGGACATCGTAGACGGACTGGAGAGAGGCGCTGATGATTAGGGCAGATGGTTCTTGTCGCCCGGATAGACAGCCACAGTCTCGGATTGGAAGGTCGGAGCTTCGGCAGCCGGTTCGGAGCGTTCCTGCTCAAAACCGTCCAGCTGACGGGCATACATCCCGCGCAGCAAAGGCGCAACCTCGCTCCACTGGAAGAACAGCATG